>Ga0181576_10000026_pt1 | contig 88469 bp, 90 predicted proteins | sample 101ome_22_FD_132464 | JGI IMG/M metagenome (GOLD analysis project Ga0181576, IMG submission 132464) | Coastal salt marsh microbial communities from the Groves Creek Marsh, Skidaway Island, Georgia - 101412BT metaG (megahit assembly) | ecosystem: Environmental > Aquatic > Marine > Intertidal... | reverse complement strand
GCAACGGCACAAAACGTGACGCTCAAAAATATACAGGTGATGAGATTGCTGGTATTGTTGTTACACACAAATCTAATCTTATGCCTGTTCGTAAAGACAATAAAAAAGCATTTGTTGATGCTGCTCAAATGCGGAGAAATTAATGATAGATTGGAATATATTTCACGATAGAGGATATGTTATTTCTGATAAATTATTTAACGAAGAAGACATTACATCTCTTAATGAAATGGCTAGTAAATTAGACCCTTCTATTGGTCAATCAAAACAAGGATGGTATAATTACTTACGTTTGCATGAAGAACGTGACAACGGAGTTAATATATTAAATGATATTGAATGGTCATATTTTTGGTCTCATACACCTTTAGATAATCCAATTATCAATGAAAAAATTTTACCAGTGCTATCTGAGATCTGTGATCTAGCTTTTGATGGATGGGATTGGGGATGGCAAGATACAAATCGATATATTGTTCAAAATTATCCTCATGATGAGTCTCAAGCAGGAGTTCATCCTCATTTTGATGCTCCATACATTTGGCCTCAAATGCCAGAAAAACAAATGGCAAAAGAATTACAAGAAGGAATCTTAAGTGTCACCTTTATTGTTCCATTAATGAACTTTACTGTGGAAACTGGTGCTACAGGTGTAGTGCCAGGGACTCATAAATTTATTTGGGATACCGCTAAATGGAATGATGCTAAAGATTATACCACACAATTTTTTAAAGATAACTATGTACAACCAGAAGTAGAAATAGGTAGAGTTGCGTGTTTTTATGGAAATATTTTACATAGTGTTATGCCAAACCAATCTGATATGATTAGGCGTGGAATAATTTATCGAGGCATAAGACAAGATGCACTTGATGAAATGAAAAAGTATGAATTAGGATAAGGAGATACGAATGTATAAAGAAGATATTGTAGCACATCTTGTACGTAAAACTGCTACCATCACTTTTGATAAAAAAGATGGCACTGAACGAGTTATGAAGTGCACTCTAATGAAAAGCCTGTTGCCTGAACAAATGGACATTGAGGAAAAAATGGACGGCGATCGTGTAGCCGGTAATCCAAATGTACTAGCAGTATGGGATCTTGAAAAAAACGATTGGCGTAGTTTTAGAATTGATAGTGTCAAAGAAATGGTTTTTCACGACGTATAAATAGTGGTATTATTACCGGAGAAAAGCATGGAAAATGAATTCGATTCAAACGGATATGGAATTTTAATTCGTACTGAAGATTCAGACGATCTTATTGCTTTGCGTGATGCTAGACCTCCTGGTCAAGAGGTATTTAATCCTGCAGTTACTGCAATTAAAGATATGTTTTGGCGTAAATTTGGAAAAATTTGGATAGATGATAATCCTCATCCTTTTTATGTTACAGTAGATGATGGTATACCAACGCCAGATGGCAAAGATATAGTAGAATATTTTAATAGTGACACTATTACTCTATGGGAATATAGACAAAATAAATGGATGACTTTCCATATAACACAAGTCGCTCAAACAAAAACAGGTAGTAAATAATGGATATAGCAATACCTTTTTTCATTTGGATTACAATGCTAATATGTTGGCTTATTGGCCGGCGGTCAAGTCAAAACGAAATAATTGAAACAACTATTAATGTTTTAATTTCTAAAGGATACTTGAAGGCAAGCATTGATGAAGATGGTGAAATAATTTTAGAAAAATTGAAATAAATGGTTTACTTTTCATTTAAACTGTGGTAGAATATACTATATGTAATGATGGAGGAAGCCAATGGCTATTCGTAAAAAGCGTAAACCTATGTCACCTGAACAACGCGCCGCGGCTGGTGAAAGATTAAGAAAAGCCCGCGAAAAACGTATGAAGGAGAATCCACCTAAGTATAAAAACATTCATCCTAGCGTCCTTGCACGTTCTGAGGAGGATCCATTTTATTTCCGTAAAATTCAAGAGTGGATTAAAATCCAAAAAGAAGAACTAGCTATTGCTCGTAGCATGCTTCGTAGAAAAGAAAAAGGAGCAGAGGCTAAAGTAGCTAGCCATCAAGCTTATATTCGTAATCTTGAAACATATCTAAGAACTGGTACTTACCAAGATATGTTTTATGGAGAAAGACAGCAAAATAAGATTAGGTACGTCTGTCACACTCCAGCGTTTCACCCGGATGGAACACAAAAATTTTCATATGGTGTCTTCTATCCTAGTCTAGGAGTTACCTATACAGGCCTAGAGGAAGAGAATGCTTGAAGCAGAATTTATGAATAAATCAAAATTTAGTAAAATAGTAGAAAAGCAGGTTATGGATAAAAAACTCGACTACATTGAAGCTGTAGTCGAGGCCTGCAAAGCCACAAACATCGATCCAGAAGATGTAAAGAAATTCATCTCTCCTGTTATTAAGGAGAAGATTGAAGCAGAGGCAATGCGATTAAATTATTTGCCTCGTCAAAATACTTTGTTTTTTGAATAAATAATCATGTACATTTCAGAAAATATAGTGTATAATATTTCAGTAACATTTCAGACATACGGAGAATACAATCATGTCTTTTGCAAACCTTAAACGTAATAAAAATAAAATTGACCAGTTGGTAGCAGCAGCGGAAGCAACTGGTGGTGGAAGTTCAAATAATAAGTATGAAGATACTCGTTTTTGGAAACCCACAGTAGATAAAGCCAACAATGGCTACGCTGTAATCCGATTCTTACCAGCAGCTGAAGGTAATGACTTGCCGTGGAATCGCTATTGGGACCACGGGTTTAAGGGCCCAACAGGTCGTTGGTATATCGAAAAATCACTTACCTCTATTGGCCAAAATGATCCAGTCGGTGAACTAAACTCTCGCCTTTGGAATTCTGGTATTGAGGCTGACAAACAAAAAGCCCGTAATCAAAAACGTCGGCTTCATTACGTATCAAACGTAATGGTTGTTAGTGATCCAGCAAATCCAGATAATGAAGGTAAAGTATTCCTTTATCAATATGGTAAAAAAATCTTTGATAAACTAATGGATGCTATGCAACCTGAGTTTGCTGATGAAGAACCAGTTAACCCATTCGATTTTTGGAATGGAGCGAACTTTAAGCTTAAAATTCGTGATGTTGAAGGTTATCGTAACTATGATAAGTCTGAGTTCTCTGCCCCTAGCGCATTAAATGACGATGATGCAGAGCTTGAAAAGATTTATAATGGACTCTATGACTTACGTGAATTTACTGATGCAAGTCAGTATAAATCTTATGACGAGCTTAAAGCAAAGTTGATGAGTGTTCTTGGTGAAGAAGCAAATGCTGGCGCACCTAAGATTGATGATGAAATTAAACTAGGCAATGAAACTCCTGCACCTAGCATGAAAGAATCTGCTCCATCAACTATTGAGGAGACCATCTCATCTAATGATGATGAGGATGATCTCATGGCTCATTTTTCTCAGCTTCTGGATGACGACGAAGCTGCTTAAAATGGAATTGATGCCTCGGTGGTGTTTGGCATCGCCGGGGTATTCATTACTGTAGTGTCATTATTGTTAGTAACTCTAGCATCATTTACAGCATTAACAACTTGATTTTGGAATTGGTTTCCTAATTGAGTAAGTCTATCTCTTTGTGCTTGCATCATGTCCGCTAATTCATTATTTCTTCTAGTAATGTTAGCGTCTCTTGATGCATTTCTTCTATTAATACTTGCTTGAGCTGAAGCTCTAGTCGAAGCATCACCAACACCAGCAGTAAATCCTTCAGTAATTACTATTTCTTTATTAAACGGCCAAGGTAGCGTAACAGCAAGTCTTGGCATAGTAAACTGTAAATTCTCTGATAGCATAATGTAAAGCTCATCTCCAAGATTAGCAACAAATGTTGTTAATCTTTCAAATGCATTTTTAACACCAGTAACAATCTTGGTGATTTGTATTTCAAAGTCAGCTACGATAATATCTTTCATTAATATAAAATTATCAGCAACAAAACGAACCACACCTTTTATTCCAGCCCATAATGGATCAACTAAATCAGTAAAGCTGAATCCACGTAAGACTTCAGCCATGTTATCCATTCCAAATTTATCAAGCAACCAAGCTGGAACAGTAAAGAATAATAGGTCAAATGCTTCGGTGATGCCTTTTATGACACCAAGCACACCACCTTCAACTCCTGCTAATAATTTTTCACCAAATGTAGCACCTTCTTCTTCACCAGTAAATCCTTTATAAAATCCTTGTACAAAATCAATTACAGTTAATACAATTTGAGTAAATGGCCTTAGAGCAGTTTTCATAATAAACTCTAAAGGTTTTAAAGCTGGCTTTAAAATATTGAATATAGATCCAATAACACCAAGTATGCCTTTGCCAGCAACGCCAGTGCCGCCATCTGGAAAATTACCAATAATGCCCATAACACCTTCTGTAAAGGTTTGTATACTCTGCATTTTTGGAAATTCTACAGTAATCTTTGGTAGTTTTGGCATGTCAATATCTTGAACAGCACCAATAATTTTACCACTTATAGCATCTTTATATTGTATGGCTGGTAATTTTATTTTATAATCTATAAAATTCTTTGCAGCATCAACTACTTTACCAGCACCGTCCATAAATCGTAGTGCTGGTAATTTTATTTTATAGTCTATGAAATCAGTAATAGCATCACCTGCTGCAGTTAGAAATCTTAACTTAGGAATTTCCGGCATTTCGATTCTTACTCTTGGCAAAGCATCAAATATATTTTTAAATCCTTTTAAAAAGCTTTTAATGTTTGTTACTACATCAGGTAGTTTAAGAGCTTTTAGTGCTGCATCTAATCCAGCTAATGATGCCAATCCTCCTAAAGCTAAAGGTCCTAACAAACCTTTTAACATACCAGGAAGACCTCCTAGCATTCCACCACCGCCGCTGCTTGAGCTTCTAGAATTATTATTATTAAAGTTAACTTTACTCTGCTTTTGAGCTTCCCTCATCATTTCTAGTTCTTTTAATCGTTGCCGATCTTCTAACTGAAATCTTTTTGCAAATAAATCATACAACTGATCAATCACGGTTTCCGTGTTTTGTTGGCTAACTCTAGTTGCCATAATTTCTTTAGTTAAGGATTCTAAGCTCATGGTCGTTTACTTTTCTACTACTACTCGTACGGTTTCACCGTTTGGTAATTGAACTTCTTTTGTTTCTTGGCTCATGGTCGTTATCTTCTACGCTGTTGCTGTTGTTTTTGTCTTTCTTCTTCATCTCTCAAATGTTCTATTAACATAGTTAAATATACTTCTCTCTCCCACGGCATCATCATTTCTATTTCTGACAAACTATAGTTATGGTGTTGCATTAATTGGAAATTAATCTTATAATAATTCACCATCCTATCGTGAGAGAGGCATATTACAAAAAATCTTGCATTCCTTTTAGTTCAATTGTTTTTTCTTCTTTACAACCAGAGCATTCATAAGTTAGTGTATGAGATACAGAAGGCATAGCTTCTACAAAATCTCTTAAGAGGCTAAATTGTTTAGAGTCTAATGATTCTAAAAAGTCTAGTCTTTCTTGTAAAGGCTCTTCACTAAATTTAATCACTTCGTTTTCTGTGATTACTTCATCAATACACTCAACTAAAACTCTAAATGTTTGGTCTGTTGTACTTAAACCGTCAAGGTCTGCGGCTATCATATCTAAGTATTTTGGCCATTTTAAAGATACAGAAATATTATTTGTAATTTCTATATTTTTATCTACATCTGGCATATTTACTAAAATTTGATCGAGTGGTACTTCCACTGAAGTTGCGGTGTTACACTCTTTGCAAACCGCATTTACTGTACTATTTTCTCCTACAGATTTTGATCTAATTTGAATAAACGCGTATTCAATATCAAATGTAGTTAAGTTAGTATAAGAAATATCTTCTTGAATACATGCTTTTAGTGTATCAACAATAGCAGTCATGGATGCTTTTGTATCTCCACTTTCCGCTGCCAACATAAGAACCTTTTCTTCTTTCACTAAGTAAGGTCTAAATCTTACTGTTTCTTGTGTAGAAGGAATAACCAATTCATACTTTGGACTTTCATTCAACTTAGGTAGTGCCATTATTATCTCCAGTCTGTAAAGGCCAGTTGTACATTCACTTGTACTAATCCGTCCTGATCGTTATTTAATTCAATTACATTTACGGTTGTTGGAAATGCTTCTGATAAGGTGCAAGTATAAACTTCAAATCCTTGTTTATCTAATTGCTGTATAGTCACCTCTCTAGCAAAATCGTTTTTATACTTTACTTCATATACATTTCTTGAAATAATTTGATCTTGCCAGCCATCCCAATATCTTTTAATACTATAATCATTATTATCATAAAAAGTTAATGATACATCGTCTACAATGTAACCATATGGCATTTTTTCTGATTTCATGCCATACATTCTTTCATTGGTTGTTATTTGTCTTCCTGGTAGTTGCGCTGCATTACACATTAAATCTAAAGTTTTAGAATCATTCTCTGCAAAGGGATCGTTTATACCTAAAGAACTTGCAGTTGGCAGATAGATTTTCCAAAGATTAGGTCGAGCTAATCCTCTACCCTTGCTTATTGCAGCTTTAAACTCTTCTATTTTCATCTAATCATTTTCCTTGATTCGCGGTACACTTCTGTTTTACTTGCTTTTTGGAAGTCGGCTGTTGGTAAAAACGTAGCAATCTCCCATTCAGGAGGAGGAACATAAGCAAATCTACTACGTACATTAGAGTTTAAATAATGTTTAAAGCAAGGTGCAAAATGTTTCATTGACGATGTTTTTTGTAACATAGCATAATTAATATTAAATCGTGTTGACTCATCATATGACATATTATTAGTATTATCTAGAAGACGGTCAAGAAACTTTGCTCTTAAGAGTGGTGGCAAATAATGTAAGTTAAGACCATGAAATCCACCAGGAGCTGGCTTTACTACTATTACGAGGGGAAACGAATCATAATACGGTAGTGTTTCTTTGTGCTTAGGATCATAGAAAAACATAAACATGCTACCTACGATCTGTCTAGGTTTAAGCTCTAATGGTTCTTGTTGCATAAGCTTTGATCGCGATGGAGCTCTAAGGCGTTGCGCCTTTTGTCGAAACCAGTTAATCGACTGACGAGTCCTAGGCTGAATGCCTGCTCTAAATGCATCTAATTCGAGTTGTCTAAATAAATTTGCCATGTTAGTATTTATAATCGAAATGTGCAATATCTTTAGCTGCGATTAAACCAACTTTAGTAATCATATCTTCATTATAATGGTCTTTATAGTCAATGCTACCTCCGCTTGAGTTTTTAATATCTAAAGGCTTATAGCAGTCATAGAATTCTTGCATTATCTTAAAATCTTCCCACAAATTTTCATATCTTAAAACTATAGTTGAAGGATCAATATACCTTAATTGTGGTACTTTAAATTGAGCCATGTCAGTGTTCATTACATATTCTTCGAATGTTAAGCCGTCAACCGCTCTATTTTCTGTGTTCTTATAGTAATTGTAGTAACTAAAGGCTCTTTGCCATGGATTTCTAACACAGCAGAAAATAGTATTTCTTCTTATCCTGTGTGGTGTAGGTAACTGGTTAAGCATAAAATGTTTTCCTTGCCATGACTTTGGCTTATACCATTTCCCTTTGCAATTATCAATTAGCCAGTTACTGATACTTGTTCCAGCATTCTTTGGAATGTGGATGAATATTGAATCATCTGTGAGTATAGTCATTTCTTTTTCTTTCTCACTGGTCCTAGCGGCTTAAGTTTTTTTATAGGTTTCAGTGGTTTTGGTTTTATTCCCATTTTTTCTAAATGTTTTTCTGTCCAGATTTGAAATTGCCAGCCTCTGTCTTTAGCAAATTCACTTGCAGCCTTCCACTTATTTTGATTTTTCACGTATTCTAAACCTTCAGAAAGGTATGCTTTTGTTTTTCTTCCGGGGTAAACAGGAGGTTTTGTTTGTTTTTCAGGTTTCACTTCAACCAGCACAGTTGTGTTGTTAGTGTATGTTATTTTTAAATCCATAAAATATCGGTGATATCTCTTATCAACGTCGTATAAGTATGGTATAACTATTTCTTCTGAGCTCCATGTCTTAATGTTAGGATTTTCATCACACCACTTAAAACACCATTTTTCCCACATAGATCGATAGACTACATTAGAGCTGTCTCCTCTATATTTCTTCTTATTTTTAACTGTGTATCTTCCTTTATAACTCATAGGATCCATATAAATACTGATAAGATTTTTCTATTTATTGGAAGTTTACATGGCTGAATTACAATTTCCTATCTCAGGACAAGACAAATACAAGGGTCGAATTAGATTTGACGTATGGAGAACCATTCCTCCCACAATAACTCAAAGAGCTCAAAGAGCTGTAAATGATGCAATATCCAGCGCTGATGCAGCGTTAGGTGGAGGAACACCTATTATAAGCTCAAATGATCCAAATGATCCACGTGGTCCTAATCAAATTCCATCTTTAGATGATCCAAATGTGGGTATTGGCTCAGGGGCATTTGTTGGCAAATCACAAGAAATAAGAACTGGTAATATGTGTAGCATCTACATGCCACAGTCAATACAAATTCAAGATGGTGTTCAAATTGAAAACGTAGATTTAGGAGTGTTTGGATCTACACTTGAAGCAGGATTGAAAGCAGGCACCGCACCTTTAGAAGCATTAGTTAATTCAGCCGGAGCTACGTTTAGTTCAATTGCAGATTTTTTTAGAGGTAATTTAACACAAGATGCAGCTAGAGCAGCTGCTGCAAGGCTTTCGGGGATGGTCAGTGATGGTGCTATTAGTGGAGCAGTTAGATCAGCACTTCAAACTACACCAGCACCAAACACTAGAGCAATTTTTAAAGCTGTAAACATTAGAGAATTTTCTTTTCAATTCACTATGATTCCAAAGACTCAAAGAGAAGCTCAGGAAATTGTCAACATTATTAAATTTTTTAGGACTGAGTTATATCCTGAAACAATTAAAGCTGGAAATATTCCTGTAGCATATAAGTTTCCAAATAAGTTTGCCATATCAATTGAGTACGATGGTAAGTTAGTGGCAACTCAAATATTAAAATCATATTTACGTAATTTTCAAACCAACTATAATCCTTCTTCAATGGCATTTTTTGAAGATGGAAATTTCCAAGAGATTCAGATCGCGATGAGTTTCGTAGAATCCAGAACATTGGACAAAGACGATATTGCTGGAGGTTTCTAATGGCTTATTTTCGAAATTTTCCTATCACTAATTATCAATTCGGTGATTCAAAAAATATTACTGCTATTCAAGATCTCACCGCATATATTGATATAATTGATAGAGTAAGAGACGATGCTGCATTTTACCAAATGTACACAATCCTTCCAAAAGAAAGACCTGATTGGCTATCTTTCAAGCTTTATGGTGACACTAGATTCCATTGGACATTTTATTTACTAAATGATAAAGTCCGCCGTCAAGGCTGGCCTTTAGATTATAATCAAGTAGTAGAAAAGGCAAAGAAAGATTATCCTAACGAAACATTTACATTTGATGAGTTAATGCATGATCAATTTCTTGTAGGCACTACATTTGAAGGATTAACAAGCGGAGCAACTGGAAAGATTCTAAGAAGAAATCTAGACTTAGGACAAATTACATATGAAAGAACGAGTAGTTCTAGCTTTACAAGCGGTGGAGAGGTAGTCGTTCAAAAAGATACGTTTGGCAATGTCACGAATAGTGGAAATGGTACATCATTTGTAAAAGAATATCTTGCAGCTCATCATTATGAAAATGCTGATAAAGAAACAGTAGACATTGATCCATTAATTGGACCAGGTGTTCTTTTAACAGAAATTACATACTTGGACAGATATGAACGAGCTAATGACGAGCTAAAAGAAATTAAAGTACTTAGACCAAATGTAATTAATGATATTGACCAAGCATTCCAAGAAGCATTAACAGGTACTGATGGATGAGCGAAGCAACACCCTTTGATTTTGAAATCGTTAGTGCTGTTGTGTCTGCAAACAGAATGTCTTTTGTAGTAGACTTAGCACGTGTCATTTCAGAAATTAATATATTTGAACATGTCGATAAACCATTCTTAACTGGAAACATTTTGTTCAATGACAATGCCGGTCTCTATAATGAGGTAAACTGGCAAGGAACAGAAACACTTTCACTTACTATCCGCACTGATCAATCTGGTGATTTTACTATCAATCGTAATTTTCGAATTACGAATGTCAAGCAATCAATAAAATCTAATGATAATAACGAAACGTTCTTGATGGAATTTATTGATGAGTATGCTTGGTTATCATCAACTATCAATGTTAATAAAGCATATCAAGGTAAGTGTAAAGATATAATTACCGGCATTGTAACCGATACCCTTGGCATAGAAGTTATGAGTCAAAATAAACCTGATGCGTACAAAGACATGCGAGTCTTAGTTCCTAATATGTCTCCACTTCAAGCAGCAATGTGGATAAAGGATAGAGCACGTGATGTATACGGATCTCCATATTTTCTTTATGCATCGATTGCTGATGAAAGATTACGATATATTGACTTAGAAACAATTCTTTCTCTTGGACCACTTAATAAAGGTCGAGACTACATATTTGCTCAACCATTTGGTTCACAAAGTCCAAAAATGGATTTCGAAGATCAGTGCTTTATTATACAAACTTATAGACAACCTGAATCCGAGAACCTACTTAGGTTATCAAATCAAGGGTATGTTGGTGCTGAATGGGAATTTGTAGATCCTATCAAAGCTAATTCATATAAAATTAAGCATGATATTCAAAAATCATTTAGCAGTATGGTGACAAGAGGCGTATTTCCATCAACACAAAACGTACCAGTATATGATAATTCCTCAGGCTTACATACCTCAACTGCTAGACATATAACACAACTTGCTGGTAGTCGGACATATATTGGAGCAAATAATATTTATGAAGCTGAAAACAGCATGGAGCACCAAGAAAAAGTTACATCAAAAGCGTTAAGAAATTTTCTCTTAAAAAGTCCAGTAGACATAAACGTACCAGGCAAAAATTTCTTCTTAAGAAGAAAAAATATGACAATTGGTAACACAATAAATGTGATGTTTCAAATTAATGATGATACTGATGGTGGAAATGTTGTAGACTATAAGAGATCAGGTCAATACATGGTGTATTCAGCAAGACATGTGTTCACGGCAAATAGATACACTGTAAACTTAACTTGTGCTAAACTAGCCACAGGTTCTAAACGTGGAGTATAACTATGAGTTTGTTGGATGATAGAATTCCTAAAATTATAGAAAATCACCACTATGGTGATGAAACAAGATGGTGGCTAGGGAAATGTATAAATAATCGAGATCCAGATAAATTAGGAAGAGTTCAAGTTAGAATTTTTGGTATACACTCCGGAAGTCAAGCCGACATGCCTACATCAGTCCTACCTTGGGCACAGTGTCTAACTCCAAGCACAGAAGGTGGAGTGTCTGGAAAAGGAAGATATTCAAAAATATTACCTGGTGCTGAAGTGTTTGGAATAATGCTTGATGGTAAAAATTCACAGTGTCCACTTGTACTTGGTACGTTACACTATAAAGAAAATGGATCAGGCCGAGTACCAAAACATTCAAATGCTGGCCGACAGGATAGAGTCTATGATCCAAGAGGTCCACATCAAATACCGGGTTACGATAGCGGTATACCAAATGGTGAAATAGATACTGCACTATCAGGTGGCACAAATGCTGAAAAGATTTTTAATTTCTTTACAGCTCAAGGATTTCAACCGAATCAAGCTGCAGCATTTGTTGGCAATTTCTATGCTGAATCGAACTTAGATCCTAAAGCTCTAAATCCTAATGACAAGGGAAAGCCTGCGTTTGGATTAGCTCAATGGAGAGGTAGTCGTTATGATGACCTAATAACATATTCTGAAGAGGTTGGATTGCCCCCTGACTCACTTACAACTCAACTTAATTTCGTTATGCATGAATTAAATACAACCGAAAGCCAAGCGCATGGTAAAATAAGAGCGAGCGGATCAGTTGGAGATGCTACGACTGTAGTAAGTAGATATTATGAAAGACCTGAATTTACATTAACAAACGGCGCATATAATAGTCCAAGCTTACCTACTCGTCAAAATGTAGCAATGGATGCATATAACAGATTTGCTTCGAATGGAGTAGCAGTTGGTGGAGGTAACTAATGAGCGTGAACGTACAAATTTCTTTACCATCACTAAATGAAGTTCTTGGAAATATTCCAGCATTTTCACAGTTACAAAAAGTAGAAAGTGAAATACAGAATGCTGCAAATCAATTTAGCTCAGCACTACAACGAGGAATGGTCTTAGGTAGGTCAAGAACTACTATCAATGGGCTAGAATCTCTTACTTCAAATGTAGATTTAACGAACACAGGCCTAGGCATTAACGTCGCAGCCGAGTTCAATTTTGGAGTAGTGCGTATTAGAGCATCAATGCCAGGATTCTCAAATATTCTAATCAATACACAAAATTTTTCTGCTGATTTGAGATTAGTCACTGGAAGAACAACTTTTCCAACATCATTTGAACCAAATGAAATCGTTATTGCAAGCACTTCAAGAGCAATCAAATCGAATGTTCACAACATTACAGGCAAAACGCCTAACTATGACAAAATCGTTGCAGATACCATAGATCCACAATACAGTTCATCTGCAGCAGCTGCATACAATGCAGTTAACACTACAACAGGTGCATTAACTGAAATCGTAAATTCGGTTTCATCATCTGTGAGTGGCTTATCATCAACCATTTCGACTTCGCTTGGTGATGTATCCGTTACATATGGTAAGCTCGATAATGCTGCATTACAAGTCGATAACTATATCGAAAGAGAAATCCGTTCATTGACAAGCAATACAATACCAGAAGAAGATGTTAGATTCGCTACACAAGCAATTGCAGATGGTCGGCCAGAAGTTGCAGTTCAGATTATGCAGCCGTACTCTACAGTTGACTTTGCAAAGCTAGAAGAAGACGTTCATGCTGTGCCATCATCTCCAACAAGTCAAATCGGTACTCCATCTGGTACACAAACGACTGTATTAGGTGGTGGTCTTGGTACATCAACTCACACACCAAAAGTCATTGGTGGTGAAACTGCGGGATGGCAAGGTCGGTCTACACCTTCAAACTGGTCAGGATTCAACGAAGTTAATTCAATCGAAGAATTGATTGCAGAATTTCTTCAGTGCAAAAGACCAATCACAGAGTTCGTTGTTCATTGGACAGCTCACTACCTCGATTCAGAAGGAGTGGGAGCTGCACGTGTTCACCAAGATATGATTAGTCGAACAGATATTCAGTTTGCAGGACTAGGATATCACTACATTATCAAGAGAGATGGTACAATCGAAAGAGGTCGACCGCTTGGAATTCAAGGAGCACATGCTGCTGCTGGTGGACATAATAAGCATTCAATAGGAATATCTTTCGTTGCAGGATACAATTGTACGAGTGGTACACCGAATCCGAATAAGTTCATTAGTGCAGATTCAATTACGAGTCCTCAGTTTGCGGCATTCGATGACTGGTGTAGAGCATTCTATCAAGTGTTTCCAGCTGGTCAAGGATTCGGTCATAATGACACTGATCCGAATCGAAAAGTCGATCCGGGATTCAATGTACCTGAATATTTAGAGACAAAATTTGGCAAAAGAAATGTGATCGCCGCGGCACAAGGTCCGCTTTCACCTGAACAACTGACAGCAATAGTATAGGATAAGAAAATGACAACCGAAAAAGATGACTTACAGGACAGAATTGCTGCTCAAGGACAAGGAAAAGTCAACTCAGATGGCCGTACATCAGACGCCTGGGGTGATGCAAGTGGTATATATCCTCAATATGGACCAAACGAATCAGGTGTCAATCGTGCTGCACGTGGCGAAAAAATCAATAATCTGGATGTCAAAACCACTGTTCCAAACGTAGAGCATAATATCACACAAGATGTTGCATCAATATATCCAAAGTCAGATGTCAACGAGTCAGAAACAGGACACGTCATTGAGATTAATGATACACCCGGTGGCGAAAGAATTCTCATATATCATAACACTGGCGCAGGGTTCGATATTCGACCTGATGGTACAATCGTCATCAATTCAAAGAACAATAACGTCGAATCAACGGACGGAAACAAGTATATGGCAATCGGCGGAGATGGTAAAATCACTGTCTTCGGTAACCTCGATCTTGATGTTCGCGGAGATATGAGTGTCAAGGTAGGTGGAAATCTCAATTGGAGAGTCAATGGATCGATCGTTGGAAGCCTCGTTGGCTCAATGATTTCTCGCATATCGGGATCAGTTCGGAGAGTCATCACAAAAAATCTTCAAGATCAGGTTCTGGGTAATATCTTCAGCCTCGGTCTTGGTGGGCTTACAAGCTATGTCAAAGGCGATTACAAAGTCGTCAATCATGGTGCGATGTCACTCTTCTCAAAAACAAAAACAAGAATCTCATCAGAAGAAGAACTCGACGTTGCATCAAACAATATCAATATCGGAGCAAGAGATCTCACAGCAATCGGAGATACTGGCACAATCGGCGGACAGAACATTATTTACTATGGCTACAATGGCCATTTCCAAAAATCTCTCTATGCAGAATCGATGTCAGCAGATACCTTTCATGGAGATCTTACAGGTACAGCAACTGGAGCAGTTCGAGCAGGAACTGCATCTTTCGGCGCTTCTCATGGTGGATCCGTTACAAATACTGCTCTTGATACAAAAGCTACTGTTCTTCCGACTGGTGCATTAATGAACGATTTCCTTGATAATTCAGAAGCAGGTATCACAAAAATTAATATCGATCCAGATGGATCTCTTGCAGAAGGTATCGATGGTACAAAACTCAATGGAGGAGTTACAGATAGAGAACTCACGACAGAAGAAACAAGAGCAAGACTACGGAATCCAAACCATCTCGCTAATACAGACTTCTATACGAGTCAAGTAGCTGCAGGTAACCTCGCACCTAATTTTGCCAACTCATCTCCTTCGTCCATAGGGAGAGTCATCGCTACTACTGATAATACCTATACAGGTGAAAACCCTATTGGCCAATTGCCAGAAGATGGATTCCGTGGTACCACATTCTCTCAGACAGAATCAGCAGGCCAAGCCCGTAATCTTACGATACAGGTAGAAGGACGGTATAACCCTAGTCGTTGGACTTCTATTATACCGAATACACCACTATCGAATAAGCTTACTCTGGCCAACTTCCTTGGTGGATATGGAGATGTAGCGAATATAAACCATATTACAGACCTTGAAGAAAGAAGACAGATTCTTCGAAACCTCTTGCCCCATACAGGATTTGTTAATCTATTCAACACCTTAAAGAGTATGGCAGGACACAATCTAGTAATCACAGAAGGGCTGTACCGACCTAGCGAGACTGAGACAATAGATCCAGATTCTATATTAGATCTAAGGCAGACTGGTAGAGCGGTTGCTTATGAAGTACATAACAATACAACAGGATTACTATCACCAGAGAAATTATTTGATTTTGCTCGATTAGTCAAGAATGCAAGTCAGTTTAATGAACTCTCGCTTAGATATGATACATTCGATCCAAGTGGCAACCAACATGTTTCTCTTATAATAACGACACCTGTTATACCAGAGGATCTCACAGCAAGATTCGAACAGAAGCTATCGACATACTATAACGAGGTACTACAGTCAGCCACATCGTTAGTCGAAATGAGACCTGCAGTAGGGGGCTTTTAAATGACAGGAAAAAGCCATATACCGAGCCGAAGGCCATGATAACGAGGTTGTTAATACTCAGAAAAAAGTTCAGTAGGTTCACCGAAAATTTTTTTTCTCACGAGAAAATACTACCCCCAGGGTTTACTATATAAATAGACAATAAAAGGATACACCAATGGCAAGAAGATCGTTCGCAGTAGAGGATGGAAGTTTAAATACTCCGGCTATTGTTACGAGTAGAGCCCGAGCTTATACGGATATCGATCTACTGTTTAAAGCCAAGGGGAACGGAGATCTATATAAGAAGAATGATGCTGCCGCAGTAAAGCAAGCAGTCAAGAATCTAATACAGACTAACTTCCATGAGAAGCCGTTTGCTCCTTACTTTGGTGCGAATCTGAGAAACATGCTTTTTGAATTAGCAGGGAATGATGTAGATTATATTGTACAAGAAGATATAAAAGCTGCCATTGCTAATTACGAACCAAGAGCAGAAGTAGTAGGAATAGATGTCATTGCTCGACCTGATAATAATAGTATCGGAGTAACGTTGACTTTTAGAGTAAAGAATACGGACGAGAATGTCGTTTTAGAAACATCAATATCAAGGTTAAGATAATATGGCAACAACAGTTAGAAGCACAGCACTTGATTTCGATAGAATAAAGACAGCGTTAGCAAAGGATCTTGCGGCGAGTAACGAATTTCCTGACTTTGATTTCGAAGCAAGTGGTATCAGTAACATACTGGATGTCCTTGCGTATAATACTCATTTAAATGGTCTGATAGCAAACTTTGCTACGAATGAGAGTTTCATGCGCACTGCGCAACTCCGGTCTTCAATCGTATCAAGAGCAGAAGAACTTGGTTTGAATATTCGCAGTAACACAGCGTCCTCTGCAGTACTCCGTATATCAGTCAATCTATCGACTCTACCAGTTCTACCAACGACAATTAAACTACCACAATATACAGAATATACAGCAACACTTGATGGAGTTACATATTCCTTCTATACTCTTGAGGAGTACACCGCAGAGAATAACGGACAAGGAATCTATACCTTCGAAAATGACTACGGAAATGGCGTAGGAGATGATACCGATTATCAGATACCTGTCTATCAGGGTGATATTAAAACAAAGAATTTCTATGTGGGTACATCAGATGATTACCAAGTATATGTGATTCCTGATACTCAAATGGATACTTCCAGTGCAAGAGTATATGTCTATGATACTCCTACCTCAAATTCTTATGAAGAATATACAAGTATTACAAAAGCGATTACAGTTAATTCGAGCTCGACTTATTACGATCTCCGCGAGGCGCCTAACGGCGCCTATGAACTTACCTTCGGAGATGGACAGACCTACGGTAAAGCACCAAGTCCAGGATCAAAGATAGTCGTAACATATCTGAGACCAGATGGAGAAGATGCAAATGGGAGTGCAGACTTCTTTCCACAGAGTACTTTAACTTATTCAGGCGTGCAATTCGATCAGGGTGTTACAACATTCAGTAATTCAACAGGTGGAAGAAATAAACAAACGATCGAACAGATACGCCAAACAGCGCCGATCGCGTTTGCATCTCAACAAAGACTTGTAACTCCTGAAGATTATCAAGCACAGATTCTTTCAAACTTTTCTCAAGTTGATGAAGTCGCAGCGTGGGGTGGACAAGATAATATTCCTATTGACTATGGAAAGGTTTATTTAAGTCTTCAGTTTGATGATGGAACTGATGCAAATACGCAGACTCGTGTCAAAGCGAAGATTATATCTGATCTAACAGATAAATTATCAGTAACATCAATCACACCGAAGTTTGTCGATCCAATAAATGTTTATCTTGAATGTACTGTTGATTTTAATTATGATCCAGATCTGACAGGACTCACTGCTGGTAACATGGCAACAAAGGTGACAAACATTGTTACCAATTACTTCAATACAATTGATGGATTTGAAAAAACATTCCGTCGATCAAATATGTTAACTACAATTGATGAAGCCGAAGAAGCAATCCTTTCTTCAAAAGCGGATGTAAAAATGAGAATGAGATTTGAACCAGAGTTTGGATCTACCGCAACTTTTGCATACACTATTAATTTTCCAGTTCCACTCGCAGAACCTGATGATGTAAATTATATCATACGGACAACAAACTTTGAGATTACAGGTGGAACAGCATATATCCGTAATAAACTGAATAGTACTCAATTAGAACTCGTAAATGCAATAACGAATGAAGTTATTACTTCAAATGTTGGAGATTACTATGCTAAGAAAGGTGAGGTTTGGATTTCAGAGATTACACCATTAAGTTCTTCTTCAGGTGGAACTTATATTGAAGTGAGAGCGACTCCATATAATCAATCAGTAATTAAACCTTTACGTAATTATATTATTAAACTTGATAAATCCCGGCTTGTTACAAATGCTTTAAGAGATGATCAGAATACGAAAGTAACACTCTAATGAAAACTCTTAGTGATTTAAATCGTTTACCAATTACTATGAAACGAAGTCTGGTAGGAGATGTCTTACCAGAATATTGGTCTTCTGAATATCCTAATCTAATTTCTTTCCTTGAAGCTTATTATGATTTCTTAGATAGTGATGAGAATTTTGGTGAACTCATTGAAGATCTTTATACAATAAGAGATATTGAAGAAGCTACTCTTGATCAAATAGATTTAATGTTTAAAGAAATTGGTATGGGTGTTGCTCATACTCAGTTTACATCACCAAGAGAAGTGATAAGAAACTTTGGTAGATTCTTTCGAGTAAAAGGTACAGAATACAGCGCCGAAAATTTCTTCCGTGCATTCTTTAATGAAGACGCTTGGCTAGAATATCCTAAGCATAACTTATTTACAGTTGGTCAATCTACATTAGGTATTGATGGATTAGATGTATTACAAGATGGTAAACTAAATCAGATTTTATCTGTTCTTGTAAAATCTCCAATCTCAATTGCAACATGGGGTAATTTATATCGAAAGCATGTTCATCCAGCTGGTTTTTATCTAGGCGCTGAAGTTTTAATCACAACTTTATTTGATGTAGGAGCATCAGCTCCAATTGTTGTTTTAGATTCTGATGGCGAGGTTATAGTTGAAGAAGTTACAACCTTCTTATCACAAGGTGCAGAACAAGATCTAACTCTACTACAAACAATGGGCGCAACCATGTATGTATTAGATTCAATACAAAATAGATTAATATGGACAAACATGGATGGGCTGTACGAATATGATTCGAGTTATACAGATAGAAATGCAGATTCTACACAAGAAGTCTTTAATGTTAGACTTGATCCAAGTATTCAGATTAGAGGATATAAAGATATTGTAATATCTGATTTTGATAGTGATTATACATCTATTTATGATTTAATGGAAGCATCTTATGACTTTGAACCATCGGTTCGGGTATAAATAATAGAAAATAATTTAGGGCATAGAAAATGGTAGCAGTAATAACAGATTATTTTAGAAGTAATATCGTCAGATATATTACTGATGGTATTAACGACTCCAGTGAGCATATGTACATTGGCCTAGGTAGATCTGAGTATTGGGATAGTACTGATACACCTCCTCCGCCAGTGAACACAGCAGAAGAAATTAAAAACTTTAGAGAAAGTTTACAAGCTGTAAAGAAAATCACTGACACATCTTATGTTGTTCCAAGAGTTAATTGGACGACTGGCACAACTTATTCACAATGGGATGATACTCAAGCAGGTTATCCAACACCCAATTATTATGTGATGACTCAAAACTACGGAGTCTATATGTGTTTAAGAACTGGAAGAAATGATACAGGAGCAACTGTTCCTTCTATAGTAGAACCTTCCGGCTCAAATAACGATCCATTTGAAACTGCTGATGGATATGTTTGGAAATTCCTATTTACTATTTCTGCAATTGAAGCTAACTATTTCCTTTCTGCTAATTATATGCCCGTAAGCAGAATTGTCGGTGAGTTAGATTCAGATGCGACTGGTATTCAATTAAAGCATAAAGAAATTCAAGATCAAGCTGTGCCCGGCATGATTTCTTCCATTGTTGTAACTGATGGTGGATCTGGATACTCTTCACCTCCTACTGTTACTATTACTGGTAACGGAACTACAGCAGCAGCAATTGCTACAATTGATTCTGCAACAGATTCTGGTAGAGTTGCTAAGATTGAATTCCTAAACGATTCTTCTACTTTATTATATCCTTATGGGTATGATTATGGTCAAGTCACATTATCAGGTGGAGGCGGATCAGGTGCTGAAGCTAGATTAGTTATTTCACCTCCTCAAGGATTTGGAGCAGATGCGCCAAATGATTTAAGATCTTCTGGAATTATGATTCATACTAAAGTTTCTGGATCAGAAGAAGATTTTATTGTTGTCCAAGATTTCCGTCAAGTTGGTCTAATAAGAAATCCTGTAAAAGGAGATGGAAGTGATTCAGACTTTACTGCAGACACAGGTAATGCATTACAAGCTTTAAACTTATCATCTACAACAGTAGCCTTTAGTGTTGATAAAACAATTGTAGGTGGAACTTCAGGCACAAAGGCTTATATTGATGAAGTAGATTCAAATTTATTATATTATCATCAAAACTCTACAACTGGATATGGCACCTTTACATTAGGTGAAACAATAACAGAATCTGATGGTTCTGGTGAAGGAGTACTAGGATCTATCATAGATAGTTCAGAAGTCGATCCATTCTCTGGAGAAGTCCTATACATTGATAATAGAACAGCAGTTGAGAGAATGTCTAATCAAACAGAAGATGTTAAAATCATTCTACAATTATAAAGAGCTAGCACATGACGATAAATTACACTGAAAAATTATTTGAAACTAGATACCGAGATGACTACGCGGATAGTAACGGGTTTGTTCGTATCTTATTCAACAATGGACGTCACTTACAAGCTAGAGAGTTAACACAATCTCAAACGATTATTCAAAAGCAATTGGAAAGATTCGGCCGCAATATTTTTAAAGAGGGCGCTGATGTTCTTCCTGGAGCAGTTGCTTTAAATAATAAGTATGAATTTGTAAAATTAGATGCTGGAGTTTACTCTGTTCCAGTTGATGGAAGCATTCTTGATGAAACATTTGTTGGTCAAAATTCAAATGTAAGAGTAAAAGTTTTAGAGCAAGTTGGGATTGAAGGATCTGATCCTCATACACTTTATGTAGAATATACCAATACGATAGGTGGAACAGTTAGTGATACTCCAATTAGATTAACACCTGGTGAAGATATTGTAGGTGTTTCTACTGGTACTATTTTAAGAGTACAAACAACAAACACAATTTCAAATCCAGCGGTTGGACAAGGCGTCAAGTTCTCCGTAGATGAGGGTTCCTTTTTCGTCAATGGTTTCTTTGTATTTGCGCCCAAACAAGAAATAATTATTCAAAAGTATAGCCCCATTTATACTGGTACTGTTGGATTTAAAGTTGTTCAAGACATTGTTACAGAAGATGATGATGAATCTCTTTATGATAACTCACAAAAACTTCCTAATACTACAGCACCTGGTGCAGATAGATTTAGAATTACATTAACTTTAATTGATGAAGCAAATACAAGTGCAACTGATACATTTGTTTATTTAGCTAAAGTAATAAATTCAAATGTTGTAGATGCTGTAACCGGATTTAATCAATATAATAAAATAAATGACTTAATTGCTTTAAGAACAAAGGAAGAATCTGGAAACTATTTAGTGCGTCCATTTAAAATTTTGTATGATTCAGCAGATGCAACAAATCTAAATTTAAATATTTCTGATGGCACAGCTTATGTTAATGGATATAGAGTTAATAAAGATTATCCTACAGAATTAGAAGTGCCTAGAGCTCAAGATACCGAGCAATTAGAAAATGAAGTAGTTGCAAGTAACTTTGGAAACTATGTTATTGCAAGTACTTTAATAGGTTTACCTGATATATCCACATTTTCTGAAGTTAATTTAAGAGATAATGCTACTTATGGATCTGGATCTAATATAGGTACCGCTAGAATTAGATCTATTGACCGTGTTGGTGATGGTACTTATAGAATTTATCTATTTAATATTGCAATGTCTGGTGGTAATAATTTTAGAAACGTTAAATCTCTTGGAACTTCTTCAATTAATAATGCCACTTTATTATTAGAAAATAATTTAGCGGTATTAAAAGAAGCAAATAATATAGATTTATTATTTCCTCTTCCACAAATTAGACCTTCTACAATTAATGACATATCATTAACAGTACAGAGAAAAATCAATGCTGTAACGGATGGTGCTGGAGCAGTTGATTTAACTTTATCAGCAGCAGGTGAAACCTGGGCAAGTACTTCTGATTGGATTACAGCAGTAGATTCTGATGGAGCTTTAGTCACTCCATCGATTTCAGGATCTGGTACTACGACAGCTTCTATTTCAGGCGCGCCATTTAATTCTAATTTAACACTTTTTGCTTATGTTAATAAAAGTGTTGGAACAGTTAAACAAAAGTTAATACAAGAAACTACTGGAAATCAAGGAAGCTTAAACACTGGTGGTAATGGAGAGCGTTACGTAGACCTTGCTGTTCCTGATGCTTTTCAAGTGAATTATATTAGACAAGATAGTGAAAACGGCGCAGACATTTCTGACCAATTTAACTTAGATACTGGCCAAAGAGATGCATATTATGATATTTCTAGATTAGTGCTTAAAGGCGGTATTGCAGTACCAACAAATGTTTTCTGGTCAATTAAACATTTTCAGCACGCCACTTCAGGTGATTTCTTTGGAATTAATTCATACTCTTCATTAAGCTACACTGATATTCCATCATATACTAAACAAGATGGAACCGTAGTTGATTTAAGAAATGTTATGGATTTTCGTTCAGTTAAAAACGTTGGTGATACTTTTGTTGGCGGAACTGGACGAATTCATGAACTTCCAAAAAATACTGACGTTATTAATTCCGACATTACTTATTATCTACCAAGATATGATAAAGTTATAGTTGATGAACAAGGAGAGTTATCTGTATTACAAGGTATTTCTTCTTTAACACCAAAGTTTAAAGAAGTTTCGCCAAATGCTTTAGAATTATATAGAGTTAAAATGAATCCATTTACTCTACATGATAGTGATATGGTAACTCAATTCATAGAAGCCAAAGGCTATACTATGAAAGACATTGGTTTAATAGAAAAAAGAGTAAACACTTTAGAAAAAGCTGTTAGTCTTTCATTACTTGAATTAGATACTAATGCATTAGAATTAATTGATTCAAATGGAACACCCAGAACTAAATCTGGATTTGCAGTAGATAACTTTACGAGTCATATTTTATCTGATACTACAAGTTCAGAATATAAAGCGTCAATTAATCCTAGTCAACAAACTTTAAATTCTGCATATGTTGAAAAAAATGTTGGATTAGTGTATGATTCTTCTTTATCGACTAATACTGTGTTAAAAGGCGATAATGTATATGTAAAATATAATGAAACAAGTTATATTTCTCAACCTCAAGTTTCTAATACTCAAAGCGCCAATCCATTTACTACTTCTTTATATAATGGCACAGTGATTTTATCAGGTGCTTCTGATGAACATAGAGATACAAAAACTCCAGCCACTGTAGTATTACAAGGGGGTGTAAGTTTAACGCCAAAACAAGAATTACTTTATTCATTTAATGAATGGGGATGGAATGGTATTGATAGAAATTCTACTGTAACAACTAGAGTTGTAGAAAATGAAACAATTAGAGAAGTGGTTAATGATAGAATAGTTGATGTAACTTTAATTCCATTTATGAGATCAAGAAAAGTTTATTTTAAAGCTGTAGGTTTAAGACCTAATACAAGAATTATTCCTTATTTTGATGGTGTTAATGTTAGTGATTGGTGCAAATCTGAAGCCTTCCAAAGAATTAATACAAATAAAGCCGAATACGGAAACACTAAATCTAAATTAACAAGTCATCCAGATGGAAGTTCTAATTTATTTACCGATGCTAAAGGTGAAGTTTCTGGTTCTTTCTTTATACCTAATACACCAAGTATTAGATTTAGAACTGGTGTAAAAGAATTTACTTTATTAGATATTACAACTTTTGATCCAGATACTTCAGGTTCTGTAGCTTCTGCTTCTTTTGCAGCAGAAGGTGTTATAGAAACTAAAACAGCTAATCTTGTTAATACAAGAAGAGTTAATCCACCAAACTTAACAAGAAAGCATAATCCATTAGCTCAATCTTTTTATGTTGCTGAAACAACTGGTGTGTTTTTAACTAAAATAAGATTATATTTTAAAAATAAATCTAGTACTCTTCCAATTTGGATTCAATTAAGACCTATGAAAAATGGGGCGCCGAGTGATGAGGTTATTATACCAGGTTCAAATAAAATCTTAGATCCTATTAATGTTCAAACTTCAACCGATGGAAGTGTAGGAACTGATTTTGAATTTGATGAACCTATTTATTTAAACCCACAAACAGAATATGCTTTAGTAGTTCTTACAGATGCTTCTGATTATAATCTTTTCATTTCAAGAATGGGCGAGTTTGAATTAGGATCTACTGAAAAGAGAATTACAAAACAACCTACATTAGGTTCTATGTTTAAACCTCAAAGCGTTGCAGATTGGGAGCCTTCACAATTAGAAGATTTAATGTTTATAGCTTATAGAGCTTCATTTTCTACTGGAACATCAACTGCGTATTTAGAAAATATAAGCTTACCTAATAAACTTCTCGGTGATAATCCAATTACTACAACTTCAGGTTCAGCTGAAATCACAGTAAAACATAATGAACATGGTTTATTTGTTGGAGACACTGTTACTCTTAGTGGTATTGTTGGTAATATTGGTGGATTCTCACAAGATAGCTTAAACGCCAATCATATTATCACAGCAATTGATGGAACTGGATATACTTTTGACATGGATTCAACTGCAAGCATTACAACTACTTCTGGTGGTGATGATGTAATTGCATCAGATCAAATGCTAATGGATAAAGTCTTCCCTTATATTGAAACGATTGCGCCAGAAGAAACTGCTTTACAGTATAAAGGTAAATTCCACACTGGTAAATCTTTTGCTGGAAATGAAACAGCTTATGCTGAGGATGTTATCTTTACAAGTCTTAATAATAAAGAATATAATTTCTTTCCAGCTCCAAGAGTTATAGCGCAAAGTTCAAAAGAAACTTCATTAGCAACTTCTACTGCTAAAATGAATGTATTAATGACTACTGCATCTGAATATGTATCACCTATTGTTGATTTACAAAGAAGTTCATTAACAGGTATATCACATAAAATAGATGATCAAGCAGCAGCTCCTGCATCAGGTAAAAATGTTCCTTTAAATTATGTAGCAGAAACTGATCCAGCTGAAGGTTCTTCTTTATCAAAGCATATAACAAAGCCTGTTACTCTTATTCAAGATGCTGTTGGTTTAAAAATTGTATTTAGTGCAAATAGACCATCAGTTTCTACTATAGAAGTTTATTATAAAGCAATTACTGAAGACGAAGATTTAAACTTAGTTGATTGGTCACTTGCTACAATAGAGACGGAAGTTCCTTCTGATGAGAATAGAGATGAATTTAGAGAATATAGATACCTAGTTGGAGGAAGTAGCGGTAGCCTATCTTCATTCTCGGTATACCAACTAAAAATTGTTATGAAATCTACAAATAGTTCTAAGGTTCCTGTAATAAAAGATTTAAGAGCAATTGCGCTAGGGACATAATATGAAATTTTTACCGGTAGAAGGAAATAGCGATTTAGTAAAAGATCCTAATACAGGAGCTATTTTAAATACTTCTAGTAATATTGCAATTGCAAGAAGAGCTAAAGAGGCACGGAAACAAAAAGAAAAAGAATTAATTGAACTAAAAGAAGAAGTAAAAGAATTGAAAACTATGTTAAATGTACTTCTAAATAAATTGGATAATTAATTATGGCACGTCAAGTAAGAGTAGATTTAAGCGATCACTTTGAAGCATGGAGAGAAAAAACAAATCTTCTTTCTCAATATATGGGTGATTTAGATAGGTTAATTACACCAGAAGATTCTGATCTTGTTGGTGCTATTAATTCTGCTTATACGTATAGACAGGACTATTATACTGACACGACTGTAGTTTTAGTTAATTCAGCTGGCAGTATAATCAAAACAATGTATGTTTATGATAGTATTGGCGGCTTATAAATAAAGAATAAAATGGGCGGATTAGATGGCAAGAAAAATTTACGTAGATTTAAGCGATACAATCGACGCTTGGCGGGAGAAAACAAATATTCTTGGTGCGAATAGTGGTGACTTAGATAATTTAATCACTACTGCAGATTCTGACCTCGTGGCTGCTATTAATGAAGTTTATAATTTTCAACCAATACGGGATGAGAATTTGCGCATTAGAAGGGCTGATGGAACTATTGCAAAAGATTTATATGGCTTCACAGCAGATTCATCCGGTGGTTAATTATTATGGCAAGAAGAAGACCGCTTAGAATAGATGATAGCGACAACCTAATAGAAATGTCTCTTGATGACATGTTACAAGTTAGAAAACGTATAATTTCATTATACGGCGCCAATCCTTCTGTAACATTAGGTGTTGTTCCATCTGGTGGTAATTTACCAGGAGCTCCACTATATGATAGAAGAACTGTTTCTGGTGGTGCTGTTTTAGCTGGAGATCCTCTTAAACCTTTAAGTACAATAGATGTTGCTTATAACAGAGTTGAACAATCAATAGAAGATTCTAGTACAACTCCAACTTGTCCTGATACAAATCTTAGAGGATTTCCAGTTTATTTAAATGACAGCGATCACATCCAGGCGATGACTGATTCCGATTTTTATGATACCTTTATGGATTCAGCTATTGAGACACTTACGCTTACTGGCTGGGCAGATAGTACTCAAGCTGGAACATATGTAGTATCAACTACTCAATTTGTAGAAGATGCTGAACTTATATCAACTACTCCAATTTTTGTTAATACTATAGCAGATGTTGAAGCATTTGGAAGTGGCCCTTTGCCTGAAGATTCAGATCAGCCATTAGAATTAACTTCATACTATTTACATAGAATTAATCCAACTCGTGCAGAAAGTTTTAATTGTATTGTAATTGACGATTCAGATCATTTACAAGAATTAACAGATTCAGATTTCGATGAATGTCTTTCTAAATCTATTCGATATTCAGCCGCAAGGCGACCTTTAAATCAAATAAGATATGCATGGGATAGTGGTAATATTAGAACTACTGCTATTTTAGATACTGTTATCGATTCATCTGGTGGACCTGTTAGTGATTATGACGAATATGGTACATATGAAGTAGATTATGAGTACACTCAGTACGATTCTGCGTTACCATATATAATTAGAGAAGATGGAACATATCGTCAAATTGTTCCAAGTGGAAGAGAAGCAATTTATAGAAGATATTATTTGAAAATACAAAAGGTTTAATTTATAATGGCAGTATTTAGTGGAAAGATTGTAGAAGCTAAATTCTTAGATCGTCAAAAAACAATGATAGAAATCTTATATAAAGATGATGATAAAATTGTGGCGCATTCTATAGAAGTTGATTGGGAATTAAAAGATTTTCATGATTTATTAGAAGAAATGGATCTTGAAGATATTGAAAGACAAACAATCATTAGAAATCAAGATTTAGCGGAACAAAAGAAAGCAGCTGTAAAAGCGGGTGTTGAAGCAAGATTATCAGATGGATTTAAAGAAAAAGCTACTGCAATTGATGTTTTAATAAAAGAAGTAATTGCTAATAGACACGATGAAAGTTTCTTATTTAAATTTAAAGCAGAAATATTTAAAATGGAAGAAGTAAGTCTTTCTTATAAATGGTTTAAAAAAAGAAAAATTCAGAAATCTAAAGATGCATTAGAAATTTTAGCTATATTATATAAAATTATAAAGTGATGGTTTATAATGGGAAACAAAATCATTTACCTCAGGTGGGGTGAAAGATACACTGAAGAGCATGTATCACAATTATTCGATAAAGTAAATAAAAATTGTTCAGTTGATTTTGAATTTACTACAATTGAAAGTGTTCATCTTGGTGATGAATTTGATGAACTTGCAAAAGGTCAAAAAATTTGTTTTAGAGGAACGCAGGATCCAGAATCTTCAGTAACAGACAATCCTAATCAAGATTATTGTAGAGAAGACGCTGGTGGCATGGCTCATTGGCGTAAATATCTTATGTTTAACCGAGATGTTGAGCAATTTAGTGAAGAAGATACTTTATTATATTTAGATTTAGATACACTTATAACTGGAGATTTAGCTTACTTTTTTGATTTAGATATGTCTAAGCCATATATTGCTCGAAGCTGGCAATTTGAAATAGACAATTTATGGAGAAAGCTCTATAATCTTAGAAGTTGTCCTTATTTTAATAGTTCAGTTTTAGTTTGGAAACCAGGTCAATGTTTACCTGTTTTTGATGAAATGATGAAACAATATTGGAATATGATGTTATCATATGGAAGCAATGATAATTGGCTATTCCATAGATTTGGGCCACATACTTTTTCAGATGAAAATAGAAACTTTTTTAATTGGTTTCCAAAATATACAGTAGCATCTGATTCTCGCTTTGTTAAAGAAGGCGAAACAATTATTCACACTTTAGCTGGATTAACTATGTCTGAAAAGAATAAATTATGTTTATAATAGATGATTACAATATTAATGATAGTTTAGTTGATAGTCTATTTGCATTAGATGAAAACTGTCCATGGATGAAAATTGATTTTTATAGATCATTATCTAAACGTAAATTACAAAAAAATATGTGGTTATATGATCAATTAACAAATGTTATACACGATCCAACTATAATGTCTAGAGTAAATTGGTTAGCGCCTGGTTTTTGTTATTATTCTTCTATAATTTTAGATAAATTGGGTTTCAAAGATATAAAATTTTATGATTATGATCCTTCAGTTAAATACGTTAATTATCAATCTACAAAATTAATTAAAAATGCAAATGTAGAACATATTATGTTAGATGTAGTATTTGATAGAGAATTTATTAGAAAAGATCCAGATTTAGTAGTTTGTCTTTCTATGTCATCTCTTGGAAATGATTTTTTTATGCTTAATGAAAATTATAAAAATAATCCTATGTTTGCTTTAATGGGTTCTAGTAAATGTAAACGAGGAAATATTCATGTTTTTGAGAGTATAGATAAATTCATAGAATCAACTGGAATTAAGAATATTTTATATTCCGGTGAAAAAAATATACATGGAGAAATTTATTATTTGGTAATAGGGCATAAGGAAGATGATGGATGCTACAAATTATAGTTTCTAAGTGGGGAACATTATATGGTGAAGAATATATAGATCGCTTAAAAGAAAGAATTGAAAAAAATTGTAGTGTACCCTGGAATTTAACAGTTATAAGAGATCATGAAAATGGTTGGGGAGATTATAGTAAAAAACATTATAGAGGTGAAGGAGAACCAAAAGTAGTTCAAGGTGAAGGATTTCAAAATGGATATCACCATTATAATTTAGGAGGAATTCCTTTATATAGAAAAATGTATCCATTTGGTATGGACGATCATTGTCATGAAGATGATACAATTATGATGATGGATATAGATATGTTAATCACTGATGATTTAGCATATTTTACAACTTTATCTACTGATAAACCGTGGATTCAATTTGATTATGATACACCAGAATGGGAACTTATGGATGATTATAAAAATCAAAATATAACTCCGTTAAATAGTTCTGTAACAGTATGGCGAAAAGGTCAAATGAGACCAGTATACGATTTCGTTAATAAATTTAAAAATGAAGTATTTTTTACATATAGACGTGTCGATGCTTATCTTTGGTATTGTTGGGGAGTAAAAGACTTCTTTAATTATTTACCAGTTGAAGCTGTTGATTGGTATTATAAAGGAACAAATGCAATTGTAAGAAATATGGCAGGTGAAAAGATTGAGTTGAAGAATGAAGTGGTTGTATAATATAATGAATCCTAGACCTCCTAGAACGTCTACAAGCAAAAATAAAATAGTGTGTGCTCGATGGGGAAAACTCTATGGTGAAAAAGATATTGATGATTTATATGAAAAAGTGAAAAAGAATTGTTCAGTAGATTTTGATTTTGAAATATTTGATAACTTTAAAAAATATAAACATTGGGAAAGAGCAAAGAAAAAACATTATAGAGCTTCTTTACAACCTGATGAAAGGTTCGATGCTGTTCAAAATGGTTATCACCGTGATGATTTTGGAGGAATTCCTCATTATCGTAAAATTACAATGTTTGACCAAGATAAAAAATTTAATCCAGATGATACAATATTATATCTTGATCTGGATACAAATATTACTGGTGATTTAGCTTATTTTTTTGAAGAGATTAATCATGCTAGGCCATATTTAGTTTGGAATTATTGGTGGGACAAAGATGATGGTATTGAGTGGAAAAGGCAATATCATGTTACTCGTTGTCCATTATTTAATAGCTCAGTTATGGTTTGGAAACCAGGTCAAAATGAAGCTATATATAATTTTGTAGAAAATAATTTAAATGAATGTTTTTATACTTATCCTTCTATGGATACTTTTATGTTCCATAATTTTGGACCTTATAGTAATCCAGAAAGAAGAAATCATTTTAATTATTATGATGAAGGTATAGTCACTTCACAACGAGTATTAGGTCATGATAAGCCTGGGATTATTAATATGCTCGAAGGGCTAAGTGCAGAAGAGAAACATAAACATGTATCACATTGAAGAAAAAGATGTAGATAGATTCCAAAAAATACTTGATCAACTTAAACATACTTATCCATGGGATGGAATGCATGCTAATATCTGCGCTCAAGTAGGACCAATTGAATTTCAAATTCAAAAATGGTGGGCAGATAGAATAAATTGTATAGATCAAAGAGTAGCTATTTTGAATGGTGGGATTGGTTATTTTTCAGTTCCCTTTGCATATGAAATGGGAGCTAAAAAAATAGATTTATATGATATGGATCCAATCACAGAAAACTTAAGTTGGTATGTAAATGGAATATACAAACCTGAATTCGTTCACCATCAAAAAAATGTTATTTTTGATAAAAAAGAAATTGATAACGCTGATGTGTACATAAATACTAGTTGTGAGCATAGTTATCATATGAGAGATATAATTCCATCAAATCGCCTTTGTGTAATGAGTGGAAATAATTTAACAGCTAGAGGACATATAAATTTATTTAAGAATATGCGAGCGCTGAAAAAATCAGTAGGATTTAAAGATGTATTATATGAAACGACAATGGAATTTACATATCATGATGATATGGGAAAAAGACCATATAAACAATTTTTAGTAATAGGGATAAAATCATGAAAAAGAGAGTTATTTTTTCAATTTATATTGAAATCCCTGAAGCACTTTTGGATGAAACAGGTTATTCAAAACATGCCGAGAAAAATACGCATAGAGGTGAAAGAGCTGGGGAAACTAAAGATAAGTTAAAAGCATATAAAAATAGATTGATGTGGAATCAAAAATGGTATGCGGATCAATGTGATGCAGACTATCATATGTACACTTATGATAAACAGTTTTTAGAATATTATCGTTATTGTAAAGGTGTTCACGATAAGCTTCCAATGTATCATATTGTAAATTATTATAAGAATCATTTGCTTCAAGAATTAGCGAAAACTTATGATGAAGTTTTTTATATGGATATTGATATTATTCCTAGAACAAAAGATAATATATTTGAAGTCCACAATATGAATAAGCTTTGGGCAAAGAATAATAATGATTTAGCTGAGTGGAGTAAGCACTACGATTTAACAAAATATAATAGTTGTGATAGAAACCCTGGTATAAAATATTGGAATTGTTATGCTCTTTTAGTTCAAAACGGACATGATCCTGAAAACGACGTTATTAACACAGGAACAGTAATTGGCGGTAAAAAAGCAATTATGGCAATGAATTGGCAAGGGGAATTTGAAGGATTAGTTGCTGATATGTTAAAATTACAAGAAGATGAAGCAACAATGTTTCCTGAAGCACTACATTCAAGGTTTGCATTCGATAATGAAACCATGTTTAGTTATTTAGTAAAAACTAAAAAATTAAAGTATGATACTTTAGATGATATTTGGCATGGAAGATTGCCAGATGATGGAGTAGATCCAAGACATAAAATTATTCATGCTATTAATAAGAAGTTTGAATTAATTTGGGATGATGTTCCATATGATGGAAGAACTTTAGGAAAATCATAATGCCTATTACAACACATTCTTCAGGTGAGACTAATCAAGCACAAAAAATATTTGTTTTCAGAATGGGAAAAAAATATGGTGAAGAGTATGAAGAATACTTAAACCGAAAACTAAAGGGAAGATATGATCTTGTTTGGATAAGAAATCCATTAGATTCAAAAGTAGCATTACAATGGAATAAAATGTTTCTTATGAATTTAGATTATATTGACCCCATTATTGTAATGGATATTGATATTTTATTAGAAAATAATTTCCATGAATTATTTGAATATCCTATTCAAAGAGGTGAATTTTTATCAATTCCAGCGTGGTGGAATGAAAGAGCTGGATATTTACTAAATGGCGGGTTTTTTAAATACTATCCTAAAGACTGTAAATACATTTTTGATGAATTTATTAATAATTCTAAGCATTGGCAATCACATTATATTAAAGAAGGTATTACAATAGGTCCAGTAAATGGTGAGCAATATTTTGTTGAAGATCAGGTTAAGAAACACTTAGATTTAAAGTTTGTCCCTAAGTCATGGGTAACTAGATGGACGAATGATAGTAGCAAAAATATGAAAATTGCTGATAGATGGAGAAAAAAGGTAGAAGATACACAATTATTTTACCATGAAAAAAATAAATTTAACGAAAATGTGAAATTTGTTCATTTTACTACCTCTTTAAATAAACCGCACGAATCGAAATTATATAAATACTAGTAACCAGAAAAAAGAGGTTTTAGTATGCCCAGAATTATAGATTTACCTTCAATTAGTGCAGATTCTGCCGATTCCGCAGATTGGCTCATTTTATACAATGTTGATGCAGCATCAAATGACGCTGTTAATAAAATTAGAGTTGATCAACTAGCTGAATTAACAGCAGGAGTTGCAGCTTATGGTGATTCTGACGTAGGAGTATATTTAGCTAATAGTGATTCAGCTAATCCTATACAAGTTGGGCAAATGGTCATAGATAGCGACCTTGTTGTTCTAGGTGACTTAAGAGTTTTAGGTACAACTACTACAGTTAGTAGCTCAAATTTAAGTATTTCAGATAAATTACTAATATTAGCTGATAGTGCATTAACACCAACTGATGCTGATGGTGGTGGTATTCAATTAAATGGTGCTGATGCTACATTACTATATCAACAATCAGATGATACATGGAATTTTAATAAAAACTTAGAATATCCAAATAGATTTTCATTAACTGACACAGATTCATTAAATGAAGGAACTACAAACTTATATTATAGTTCTGCAAGATTTGATTCCGATTTAACTAATGCAGATTCGTCAATTACTTCTAGTCAATTAGCTTCTGCTGTTTCTTTAATCATTTATGATTCTGCTGGATCTGCTATAAAGACGTTGTATGGTGCAGGAGTTTAAGTATGGCTGGCAATCCTTTAGTATGGGACACATCATCTGAAGATGTACGTCCAGCAAGTGCTGCACACGTTATAAACTTAATTGAAAGAGGAATTTTTCACTATAGCTCTAATCCTAGTGTGCAATTAAGTTATGTTGCATCTGGTGGTAATTTAAATTCTATTGATGACACAAGATATGCACCTAGCGCAGGTTTATCTAGAGTTGATAGATTTCCAACACCAGCTGAAACTGGAGCAGTTGACCTTATTACTGTATCACAGCAAAAAATACAACAAACAAAGGCAACTGTAACAAAGCCAACAAATACTAAGCCTTTAGCTTATGTTACAAATACTGGAAATATTAGAGCTCTTCCTATTGATGAAGCAGTTGAAATATTAGTAAAACCTGCAATTGATAAGTTAAATGATAAAACAGCTATTGCAGATGATAATCGCGGTGGAACTTATTTTGTTACTACATCAGTTTCAGCAACAGATGCTGATAATGTTTCATCCCAACCAATATACACTGATACTAATGCAAATGTTTCTTTTTATGATGCAGAAAGATCTGGAAATGGATTATTCGTTTCAGCAGATACTCCAACCACTAACACTTCTTGGTATTTGCATAAACAAAAAGCAGATGCTTTTGATAGAAATTTAACTGGAACAGCTGGAGGGGATGTAAATAGATATCCTCTTTATATTACACCATCTGGTGATTTAAGACATTACACTATTGCTGAATACGATAATTTTATTGGTGAATTAATTAGATGGGCTGCTGTAAATTTATCAGGTTACATATTAGATTATCAAGTTAGCACTTCTTCTGTTGATAATACGTATAGAAGTTCAACAATTACTAATACTTTAGTTGATAGTTCAAAACACTTTACTGAACAAATAGGTCCAGATGATTATAGAGGACAATCAATTCCTCAAGGTACTGCAACCTTAATAAATTCTTATTATCTTACCCTTTCTAAAAGCTAATCTTTATAAATAGAATATAAAAGAGGCAGGGGCGTTTTGCACGTCCGACAAAGAAATCGGTAGGAGTATTTCATGGCCCAATATGAAGAATTCACCTTAGCTCAAGGTGCAGACATAGCAATTGAGCTACATTTAGTAGACGACCAAGGATCTCCAAAAGATCTGACAAACCATACGGTTTCGGCACGACTACAAAAATCATATACATCTACATCTTATACTGATTTCAATTCAATAGTTGCAAGCCCACCTTCTGACGGTATTGCTACTATATCACTAACTAATGTTCAAACTGAAGCTTTAGAAAAGGGACGTTATGTTTATGATGTCATACTTTCTTTTGTTGATAGCGCTGGTGATACAATAGCTGAAAGGCTGTTAGAAGGAAGAGTTCAAGTGACACCAAATGTCACACCAACTCCGGGAGGCAGTGAATAAATGGCTGAAATAACACTAACTTCTCAAGGCCGAACAACTGTAGTTAAAAAGGTTATAATTGGAACTCCAGTTAGAAGAGTTACATCTGGTTCGTTTAGTATTTTTAATATTTCAGGTATTTCAGCTGTCGGATCTAGTCATAACGATCTTCTTGTTTTTGATTCATCTACTGGCAATTATGAAAATGAAAGTACGCTTCGTGTTTTAAAAGTAGATGATTTTACAATTGACAGTAACTCAATAAGTGCTACTGGCGATATAAACATCTTTGCTACACAACTTAATATTTCAGCTCCAGTTGAAGCAACATCATTCAAGCAAACTCAATTAGGTGCTTTTGATGATTCTGATCTAACAAGTAAAATTTATGTAGACACTGAAGTTGAAAGAGTTAAACATGTTATTTTTACTACAGATGATGGATTTACAGATTCTGTTCAAATTTATAATGATGAAGATATAAAAGTAATTGGTGGAACTGGTCTTAAAACTTCTGCTACAAAAATTGGAACTCAATATCAATTAACAATTGATTTAGATAGTTCTGGTATAGTAACCGGAACTTATGGTACTGCTACTTCAGATGTTTCAGCTGATTTTTCTAAAGGCCAGCAGATTACATCAAGTAATTTGCAACAAAATTTTGCAGGAGCTCCAAGTCAATCACAATTTAATAATGATGGTACTAAATGGTTTGTTATTGGAACTAATGGTTCTTTTGATGAAGAATTTGAAGAATGGGATTTAAGTACACCATACGATTTATCTACTGCTACATTTAGTCAAAGTGTATCAAGAGATATGGGCGGAGAAACAAACGGCGCCCAAGCGATGACGTTTAACAATGATGGTACAAGCTTATTAGTTTTTGTAAGAAGACCAGGCGGGTCAAGCCCAAGAGCAATATCTTATACCTTTACATTAGGCACAGCATATGATATAAGCACTTTATCTGCTGTACCTGGTAGTTTCAAATCCACAAATGATTATGGTGTAACAGGAACTGATAAAGGATATGCTTGGAATAATGATGGAACTAAATTATTTGCGGTATCTCATACTCAAAATTTAGCTGTTATTGATGTTAGTACTCCTTATGATATTAGTACGCAAACATCATATAATGATTATCACCCAACAGATATTGATTCAAATATTACTGCAAATGCTCTGTGGGGTATAGCGTTTGATAATAATGGTTCAACTCTTTACTTGTTGGAAAGTAATGATACCACAAATGAAATATTCAAACTAACATTATCGACACCATACGATGTAACTACTGCTACATTAGATGAAGTGTTGGATATTGATGAAACTAGTTCATATGATATATCTTATCCAAAAAGTTTAGTAACAACGCCTGATCATCTAATTGTATATGGCACAACATCTGGAAGTGAACAATACACATATATTACTAAACCTTCAGGTGGCTCTGGCAATTATGGCCTTACAATACCTATTCTTCAATTTGATTCATCTGGAATATTATCTGGTGTTACAGTATCTGATCCTATTACAACAGATAATGTTAGAGAAGGCGACTCAAATTTATATTATACTACAGCTAGATTTGATGATAGATTAGACGATAGTAGTTCTATTTCAACTATACGTAGTATGTTCTCTCCTGGCGGAGATATGGTATATGATTCAATTAACGGTATCTTTTCAGTTAATGTTCTTGCTAGCTATAACTCAGAAAACTTTGATTCTGACTTAGATGATGCTTTAGCTAATAGTCAAAATATTGTATATAATGATTCATTAAATTCATTTGACTTAACTGCTATAAATGAATCGAATGCTGGTACATTTGGGTCAACAACTGAGGTTCCAATTCTTCATGTTGATTCATATGGTAGAATTGATAGTATTAGTACTGCTTCAATTTCATCAACATTGAGAATTAGTGCTGATAATTCAGCTGTTGCTATTCCTGCTGATACATCTATTGAATTTAATGCAGGAAAATACTTATCTGTATCCGCTGCAGATGCAGATAGTGCTTTTGGGCCAGATGGATGGTCGATTGATTTTTGGTATAAAAAAGATTCAAACACTACAGCTGGCGGGACTGGAATGTTCCAAGATGGTATTATCAACCAGCACGGCCATTTTGTTATATTTGATAACACAAATAATGGTGTTTCTACACTTGCTATTGCTGGTTCAAAAGATAACACTGGATCAAATTTTTGGTCGGCGAATACTAACACTGTAACAACAACAAACTGGAATCATTTCCATGTTGGTTATGATGGAACAACTGTTAGAGTATTCGTTAATGGAACATTAGATAATAGTGTAACCACTACATCTTATCATGGTCCCGTAACAGGAGGAACAGCACCTTTAAATATCGGCGCAAGATCTGGTGGCGTTGGCGCAACTGTAACAGAGGTTTTGGCTGGACAACTAGCAGATGTTCACATACAAACAGGAACTGGTGGTGTTAAAACTAGTAACTTTAGTACTCCAACAGGAACACCTGGTGCAACAAGTAATTCTTTAATTCTATTATATGGCTCAAGTTCAGGTTGGCAAAATGCCACTTCTACTACAGTAACAGAAGCTGGAACTGGCAACGCTGTTACTACAAATACTCTACCATACACTGCAGGTTCTGCTATTAGTAGTGGTGTAGATTCGATAAATCTTGGTACTGATTTTTTCAATATTTCAGGCCAACCTGATAATATCATTACAACAGTAACAGATAATGGTATTAATATACGCTTAGATAGTGGTCAAACCTCACACAATTCTGTTTTAGGTGCAGTGCAGCCAGGATTATATACGTATGGTGGTGGGTCGTCTATTGCGCGAGTTTCAGTTAATGAGTTTGGTATTGTTAAACACATAGACGCAACTGACATTCAGGCGGAAATAACTCTTAAAAATGAAAATAATACAGAATATACAGCATTTACTACACAAAATGACTTAAAGTTTGTAGGTGGGAACGGGATTGATGTTGATATTAGTGGCGGCTTTTCAGGTTTCGATATCAACGCTGATGCAGTAATTACTGTTTCAATTGATTCATCTGAATTAAGTGCAATAGATAGTGTATCTTGGTTAACTGATTCTAATAAATTACAAATTAGTACTTCTGATGGAGCAAGATTTGTTCCACAAATTAATTACTTTGGTGATAGTGTAATTTACGACGATACACTTCGCATGAATACCTATAAATCCGCAGTTTGGGGTACAAAAGGAAATACTGAGCAAGGTGTATCTGGATCATTTAGTTCAATATTTATGATGCCAGGTGGTAATGAACAATTAGGCGGTTGGTGGTTCTATAATAATTCACCTGCAATGAAGTTTTATTCTAAGAGTAAAAATAGTCAAACAGGTGCTGATAAAGCTGGGTCCATTGAATTCCTGACTTATTATAACGATGGAAGTTCCTTTTACGAAGATATGATTGTCAGTAATGGGGTTGCGCTAAAGTATAAAGGTCGGCAAGCATTATCTATTATAGGGCCACAAAATGGCGCTAATGATAGCACGAATGTTACAAGGTTTTATTCCCATGCTATTCCTTATACTGGTTTGGGTGTAAACTATGATTTAGGTGATTCTGAAAACCCATGGAGAGATTTATATCTTTCTGGACAAACAATACATTTAGGTGAAGTTCAACTAGCAGATAGCAATGGTGATTTTGCAATTAGATCTGCAGATGGATCTCCTGGTAATATAACAGCAGCTCATATAAGTGCTGATTCTGGTTATATTGGTCAATTCAGAGCAGATTCTGCACAAATTACTAATTATACTGCAACTACGGGATTTGTTGGACAATTAACGGTTGATTCTATAAATGTAACAGATCTTAATATTAGTACAGCAATAGTAACAAATGGTCTTACAGCAGACTCAGCTAAAGTGCAAGGTACTTTAACTGTAAGAGATATAAATGTAGATTCAGGATCTATTAGTCAATTTACAGCAGACTCAGCTTCAATTACTAATCTTAATGCTACAACAATATCCGGTGACTCTGCAACATTTACAAACATAGTAAGATCTGGAACAACTGTTACTGCCGGCACATATGGTTCAGCTTCAGAAGTTCCAATTCTTACAGTTGATTCTTCAGGTTTTGTTGATAGTATTGGATCAGTCTCAGTTGCAGGTGTAACAGCATTTGCATGGGATTCGGCAACTTCAACTGCTACAATTAGTACAGCTGATGGCGGATCTTATCCAGCAACTATCAATGGTTTTCATAAAATCACAAGTCATTTAATACCATCAATTGCTAATACATACGATCTTGGTAACGATTCATATAGATGGAATGATCTCTATCTAAATGGAACTAGTTTGTATCTTGGGGATACTATTATAGAAGATAGTGCTGGTGGCTTTGTCTTTATGCACAATGACGGTAGTGCAGCAAGCCCTGTAGGAGTTACTGTACCAGAAACTAATTATATTACTTCGACACCACCTACAGGCGATACTAGTATCACCGCACAAAGAATGATATTTAATCCAACTGGTACGATATTACAGGTAGGTGGACTATATACACCTTTGACATATTATGATTTATCTACAGGTTGGGACTTAAGCACTGCAACTGTAGATCAAAATAATTCTTGGACAACTGGTGGTACTCCTTGGAGTGAAAATGTTAAGTTTGATACTGGAAGTCTAAGCTTTAATGCTGATGGTTCAAAAGTTTTCACTGGACGGTATAACAGTTCTATAGGCCAATTAGTATTACACGCCTATGACCTAGGCACAAATTACGTAATTGAAAGCGTAGGAAATAATCCTTCTCAATCCGTAAACGTTAATGTTACTTCATTAAATACAGCTTGGAATGACAACAAACCTGCTGGATGGGCGTTCAATTTCTATTCATCTGGTAGAGATTTTAAAGTAAGAGTTATTGATAGTGGTAATAAAATTGCCATGTTTACGGGTGAAAGCAGTAGCTACTTAGACCTAATTGTTCTTCCTTTAACTACTCCTTATGACTTAAGTACTATTGACTATACTCCGGCCAATGCAAAATGTTTTGATTTCGAATATGAATTAACAAATAATATTGTGCCAGGTAGATATGCTGATACGATAATTTACGGCGAAGATTTTCAATTTAGTAACGACGGCACGAAGCTTTGGTTGACTGTTTATGACAGAGTTGGAGCTTCAAGTCCTTTTACTTATGAAATGGATTTCTATCAATTTGATTTATCTACTGCCTATGATATCGATCCAAGTAGCTTATCTTATAATAGTTCTGTAAGATTAGGAGAATCTGCTTCTTCTCCTTATTATAGATTAGGTGAAAGAATAGATGCTTTCCATGTAGAAGAGTCACAAAATAAAATATTCATGGTAGTAAGAAATGAATATTTAAATTCTGGTGGAAGTCAGTTGCTAGCAACTAGCGCAATTGTAGAATTTAGTTATGGTAGCCCAGCAATTATGGCTCAAACTAAAATGGGTCATGTAAAAGCAGATTCAGCTCAAATTTCCTTACTAAACGCTGATTCAGGAACTATTGGTCAATTTACAGCTGACTCAGCTTCAATTACTACACTAAATACTACAACCGGTAATATAAGTCAGTTTACATCAGATTCAGCTTCGATTACTAATTTAAATGTATCTACTCTTAATGCTCCAAGTTTAGATGTTGATTCAGCACACATTACTACACTTTCAACAAATAGATTTAATGTTGATTCTGCTAGAGCTGGATTTATACAGTTTAATGTAGGCGAATATGATGATAACGTTAAACCTGCAACTACAGAAGGCGCAGTTTATTATAATTCTGGACCAGATACACTTGTCTTTAAATCTTCTTCTGGTGGTCCAATTAAAATTGGTCAAGAAGAAGTTACTAGAGTTTATAATAATACTGTTGCAACTATACCAAAAGGAAAGGCTGTTTATGTAACAGGAGCAGCAAATGATTTTCCAACTATTGCTTTATCTAGAGCAGATGATATATCCACTGTCTATAAAACAATAGGTATTACAAAAGATGATATATCACCATCTTCTTTTGGTTTAGTAGTAAATCGAGGCTTATTTGGTGGAGTAGATACTACAGCATTTTCACCTGGTGATATTTTACATGTTTCTCCTGATAGCGCTGGAGAATTTGTTGCAACAAATCCCGTATATCCTAACTTTGCTTTCCAAGTTGGTACAGTTTTAGTTGTAGATTCTGCTGGAGGAAGTCCAGTAGGTGGATGTATACAAATTGAGATTGTAAGAGAAGTTTTTGAAACTATTAGAGTTACAGAAAATTCTAGATTTGATAATGATGTTACTGTTGGCGGAAACTTAAATGTTCTTGGTACTGAAACAAGAACTTCAATTTCTAACTTAAATGTTGCTGATACTTTCATATATTTAGGTGGTGGTGACACTATTGGTGCTGGTGGAACAAACTTTAATGGTACTGGTGACCAAAACGCAACATATATTGGTCATTATAAAGGTGACAGCGACGAAACATTTAGAGTACGTATTTCTGGTGTTGGTGGTGATACTCTTGAATGGGCACTTGATAGTTGGGGTGCAGGTACCTTAACATTCGATTCAGCTGGTGGTCCAACAACATGGAATTTAACTACTGATGGCTTAATTGCACCTTTACGATATGGTATTTCAATTGATTTTGATGCAGCCACAGGCCATGATTTAGGAGATAGTTGGAGCGGAGATGCATCACCAATTAATGTTCAAATTGGTCTTGCTGGTAACTATAATGAACCAGATGATATCTATCGCCATGCTGGCTTGTTTAGAGATGTTGCAGATGGTGTTTGGAAATTCTTTGATAATTATGTTCCAGAGCCAGAAGGTCAAATAAACACTGCTGCGCCAACATTCTCTTTTGCAGATTTGAAAGCAAAAGATATTACTGGAGCTGCTATTGAAGCAACTAATGGATTTACCGGTAATGTCACTGGTACAGTTTCAGATATATCTAATCATACTACTACAAATCTTGCCGAAGGTAATAACTTATATTATACATTAGCCAGAGATGATTCTGCCTTTGATGTTAGACTTGCAACTAAGTCTACAACAGACCTAACTGAAGGTAATAACTTATATTATACATTAGCTAGAGCAGATAGTGCTGCTCGTAGCGCTTTAAGTGTAGATGATCAAAGTGGTGATGGATCATTATCTTATGATTCAGCAACTGGTAAATTTACTTATATAGGACCTTCTCCAGCTGAGGTTAGAGCTCATCTTTCAGAAGGTAACGGAATCACTTATGATTCAGCTTTAGGCCAGATAACTATAACAGATACTGGAGTAGATTCAGGTACATATGGTTCAAGTACTGAAATTCCTGTATTTACAGTAAATACTAGAGGTCAAATAGATTCAATTGGAACAGTTACTGTTGCAGGAGTCACTGGATTTGTATATGATTCATCAAGTGGAAATCTAACTATTTCTACAGCAGATGGCGCAACTTTCAGTGATAGTATTAACTTAAATCCATTTACTACAAATGATCTAACTGAAGGTAGTAATAACCTTTATTATACTACAACAAGAGCAGATTCAGACTTTGATGTTAGACTTGGCATAGCAGGATCTATTGCTACTATTAGAAGTTATTTCTCAGCTAGTGGTGATTTATCATATGATTCCACTACTGGTGATTTTAGCTTCGATGTAGAACAAGTTTATACAAAAGCTAATTTTGATAGTGATCTAGGTGATGCACTAATCGGTGGAAAAGGAATATCTTACGATTCATCAACAGATACTATTAACATCGATTCTGCTGAATTCTCTGCAATGTTTACTACTACAGATTTACCAGAAGGTGATAATCTATACTACACATTAGCCAGAGTTGATTCGGCATTTGATGTCAGGCTTGCAACTAAGTCAACTACTGATTTAAGTGAAGGAAATAATCTTTATTACACTAGAGCGAGATTTGATTCTGCTTTAGGCGATGCTACATCAACGGCTACTATTAGAAGTTATTTCTCAGCATCTGGTGACCTAACATATGATTCTACTACTGGTGACTTCTCAATTGATGTAGAAGAAATTTATACCGCTGCTAATTTTGATTCTGATTTTAGAGTTAGATTATTAACTACTACAACTGATTCAATTGGTGAAGGTACTACAAATCTTTATTACACTACAGCCCGCGCTGACTCAGACTTTGATGTTAGACTTGCAACTAAGTCTACAACAAACTTAACTGAAGGCGATAATCTATATTATACTACATCAAGAGCAGATTCAGACTTTGATGTTAGACTTGCAACTAAGTCTACAACAAACTTAACTGAAGGCGATAATCTATATTATACTCAGGCGCGTACTGATTCAGATATTATTTCTAGATTAAAAGATGTAAATGAATTTGATGCTGATTCAGTTGGTACTAGAGAATTAATTGTGGAAGCTGATGATTCTGCAGGTGATTTAACAATTAAAAATGGAATTATTCATAGAGAGTATCATGGAAGAACTGGTGGTGATAGTACATCTGAAAGAGTTAACATATATGTAAGAACAGCAGCAAAAACAAATACTCATAGATTCTATCAAATAGGATCAGCTGCAGCATATTGGTTATCTTATGATTCAGCTGACATAAACACAGGAAGAGAAATTCAAGCTCCTCATTTAGATATGACTCCAGGTGTTAAATATAGATTCTGGACATTCCATTCATCTATGGCATCGCATGATGTAAGATTTTATTATGAAAATGACAAATATCAAATATTAACTGATTCAAGTCCAGGTGTAGATATTACATATAACGGAGTAGCTGGCACTGCTGGAGCATATTCAGAAATTTTAGTTCATGATGGTGGTCCATCTTCTTTAGCATATCAATGTATTAATCACCCATATATGGGTAATCATTTTGCTTCAAATTCATTAGCACTCTCAAGATTATATCAAACTGACTCGGCTATTAATGTTGTTGGAAGATTAAATGCAACAATTGATGGAGGTACGTTCTAAGCGTATAAATAGACTAAAGTCGAGTTTTTACTCATATATGGCTTCCTTTATTAAGGTGTAACTATGGCAGCAAATATTAAATTAAAAAGATCCTCAGTTTCGGGGAAACAACCTTTAGTAGGTGATATTGATTATGGGGAGTTAGCATTAAACTATGCTGACGGTATTCTCTATTACAAAAATAATACAGATGTAATATCATCAATATCAGGTGGCGGCGCTGAAACTGATAGTGCAGCACCCTCTGGCGCTAGTTTAAGAGATGGCCAGTTTTGGTGGGATGCTACAAACGGAAGACTTAAAATTTATTATGATGATGGTGCTGATTCTGCTCAATGGGTAGATGCATCACCTGCCGGTAAAGGTTACACTGGTTCAGCTGGCGCAATTTCATTTAGTGAAACAGCACCAACAAATCCTTCAGATGGTCAAATCTGGTATAATTCACAAACAGGAAAATCATATCTTTATTACGAAAATCAAGGTAATAGAGCATGGATTTTATTTGCAGATCCAACTGTAACTGATGGTGACACTGGTTTTACTGGATCTGTAGGCTATGTTGGCTCACAAGGAACAATTTCACCTAGAATGATTTCACTTCTTAACCCATCAGGTGGTCAAGAAATAACTTTACTTAGAACTTCAACTGCAATATCAATTTCAGAAGTAAGAGCTGTAATTAGAGGAAGTAGTTGTGAATATGCAATAAAATATGATACTGATAGGAGTGCAGCTGGAACTACAATCGCAACAGAAACAACTACTAATACAACTACAGGATCAACTCCTGTAATTTCTAATGCTTCTGTTCCTGCTGGAAATTATATTTGGTTAGAAATTGTTTCTGTAAACAGTTTAACTGAAATTTCAGTAAATGTTACGTTTTAAGGAGTAAAAAATGGTAGCTTTAAATTTTCCAGCATCTCCTACACATTTAGATCAATATACTGATCCTAATCAAGCTGTTTGGCAATATGATTCAGATGGTCCATTTTGGAATGTTATAACAAATACAACACGTAAAAATTTTAGTGGATCTAGAAGAAGAATTCAAACTTCATTTGATGTTACAGAAACATTGTCGGCGATTGAGTTTTTAACTGAAGATTTTTCAGTAGATAATTATTTTGGTGGTTCATCTACCAGAGCAACAGTTCCAACCACTGGTTTTTACAGAGTTTATGTTTCTCTTTTTACTTCAACCGGGGGATCTGGCGCATCTTACACAGCAGAATTAAGAAAAAACGGAGTAGCTTTGTTTACCGTTAATTTAGGGCCAAATCAAAACGTTAATTTTGATGAAACACTTTCTTTAGTTGCTGGTGATTATATCGAAGTTTTTGCATCCGAAGGCGCAAGTGTAGGTCAATTTACCGATGAATCAGAATTTTTAGTGTATAGAATAGGTTTTGCTCCAGGTACTGGAATTAGTAATCACAATGCATTTAGTGGTGCTAGAGCTGTTTTAAATGCAGCAGTTAATACTACAAATTCTGCTACACCTATTTCATGGTTTACTACAGACTTTAATGCTAATGCAAATGTGATTGGAGATTTATTTTGGTATTCTGGTGCGCCTGATAGATTAACAGTAAGAACTTCTGGTTTTTATAGATGTAGATCTTTTGTTAGAACTAATTCTTTCGGTGGATCAGAAACATATACTATAGAAATTAAGAAAAATAACGTAACAACCATCGATACAATTACGATGGGACCTAATGATCAATTAGATTTTGATGAAGTTTTAGAATTAGCTTCAGATGATTTTATTCAACTAATTATTAGTAACTCCGATAATACTGGAGCAGTTACTGATGAAACATATTTAGAACTTGTCAGAGAAGGAGTGTAATCTATGGCATTCGTTAAATCAACCAGTACACTTTCTGCTGATGCCATTACGGTACCAAACCTTTCTGGCGGTGATAATGGTAAAGTAGTAAGAATTTCTGGATCAAATACAGCAACTAATGCTGCAAATACTGATACTGCTACTCAACTTCAAACAGTATTAATTAAAATCGGTGATGAGTATTATGCTGGAGGAACTGTTTCTGGTTTTGCTGGATTGACAGCAGGTACGCCATTATTTTTAGATGCAACAGGAGGATTAACAACATCTCCTCCTACACCTACTGCTTCAACTAGAGCGTTATTTATCGGTTTCGCTTTAAATACAACAGACCTTGTTTTTAGACCGGGAATACCTATTTCAGGAACATAACATATGACTATTGCTAACGTAACTAGAGCTATTGCACTTGCTGATGACTCAGATTTTTTGGGTCTTCCAGTTATGCACCATATATCTGAACAGGGTTATTGGTATACTTATCACCCTTCAGATTATGATTCAAATGCAACTTTAGCAGGTAATTCACTTACAATATATGAGTGGGATTCTATATCTTCTATTGCTTCAGCTGACCAAGTTTCTGGATTTTCAAATAGAATAGAATTAGATGGAACTGCAGCATTTATTGATGAATCACACGGAAATGGTACTTTACGTTATCATGGAGGTTGCATTGTTCATATTGGCGCTGGAGTTAATGATATTACTAACGTAAGCGAAGATGATGCTTTCTTTATGGGTCATATTGGTACTTGGGGCGATGATGGACCAACAAACGGTGGTCTATTAGAAGACGATGCGTTTTATTGGGATAGATTTTATCAAACTACAGCAGGCGGCGATTGGAATTTTTATCAATATCATAAACACTTACCTTCTAATTATCCAAAATTTGATGATGGTAGACTTGTTTTTGCGGCGGATGATTATATTAGACCAGCAGATAAACAATATGGATATTTAATTAATGTAAGAGCTAGCACTGGTGGTAGGTCTTATAATGTTCCATTAGCTCGTATTCACACACCTTCTATTGGTGGTGCACACAACTCTCACAATGATGTTACTTTGCCAAATGCTTCTGGTGTTAATTTTGTAAATGGTGGAATCATTTCTGGAGGATCAAATAGATTCCATGCAGCGTATTTAGATTCAAATGGAAGTGGAGATTGGAATTTTTATACAAGAACATATACTTCAAGTTCGGGGTCCTTCACTCCAGAAGTTAATTATGGTTCTTATGATTTAGCTGATCCTGTAAACACGCCTTATGCTGGTGGTGATGCTCAAGCAGAAGGTAGTTTAAGTCAATATCCTATGAGATTATCTGCAGGACATGCTTTTGGGACTAAAGTTTACTGGCCAGTTTTAATGAATTCAACTTATAAGACATTTAATGTAGAATTATATGGAAATAACGCTAACAACCGATACTATGTCGCCGGTGAACACAGAGACGATCCCGATAAATTAGATTATGTTGCTGGTGGAGATTTCGCCACTATGTCACAACAGCCTACAATATATCTAAAAGTAGGTGATACTATTGTATTTGATGCAACACAGTCATATCAAGCTCACCCAATGTATGTGAAAGATAGTTTGACAAACCTTCAATCTACAACACAAAACGTAGCCGCAGGGTCTTCTGGTAATGGAACAGCTACAGTAACATGGGATACTACTGGATTAACGCCAGGTGATTATTATTATGTGTGTGTAATTCACCTTGCTATGTATGGTAAAATTGTGTTAGAACCTTCTAATGGTTGTGTTGACGCTCAAATTTGGAGTGTTACTGATGCTAATACTATTTCACCAGGAACATTAAGTAGAGTAGATCTTCCATGGAGATTTACAGGAAGAGATGATAAGCCAGATATTTTAATTACAAGTGTAGGCGATAAACTTTATATTGCTGGTGGATCAGCTAGAGATGGTGGTTTACACTTATATAGCGCTGAAGCAATAGACTCTACAGGAAGCTTTTATGATGAAGGAAAAATTATAAGCACTGATTCTGCAAATCCTGCAAGATTACATGGATTTAAGTATAATGCAACGAATACAAAATTTTATGCATTAGCTTCAGCTGATGGACAAGCTAATTTTAAAGGATTGTATAGTTTTGACTTAGCTGGAGGTACATTTGATGGTTATGAGCATTTAAAATGGAATGATTCTGGATATTTTCAAGATATAGGTGCAACAACAAGTGGATACATAGAATATACTCATGCAGATGCTCAATATACTGCAAAAACAAGCATTGAGCCAGAAGGTATACCAAATGGATCTTCTATTTTAAGGTGGGATGTTGCTTCTCCACAATTTTTTAATAGAAAAGAAATAAACACTAATTCTGAAGAATATCTTTTCCAAGGAATTTATTTAAGCGATGGAAGAAAAGCTTTAGTTGGTAGGATTGAAGGACATGTAGGAAATACTGGAACTGAGCAAACTGGAGATTTATTACTTACAATAGTTGATAATGAAAATAACTCAATAAGTTATTCTTGGGGTGGAACCGGAGATGATTTTATTACAGGTATTATAGAAGATGAAGAAAATGATAGACTTGTGATATCTGGATATGCTAAAGGTGAATTAGGTACTAAATCAAATCAGTGGGTTCATGGTTGGGCAAGAAGATTAAGAAATACTGATAATACAGCAGGAATAACATTCACTGGCATTGATATAGATCAATATGGACATTATACATTATCTGCAAATGATAATTTAAATGGAGATGCTCTTCTTACATGTTATAATAAGAATTTTGATTACTTAACGACTGTTGCTATGTCATTAGGTGCTGAATCTGATAATTTTTCTGGTGTTCTTACTACGGCCAATAACAAAAGATTAGTTACTGGTGGAACTAAAAATTTAACATTAGAAAAAAATGCGTTTGTTATGAATGTTGATTCTGATCTTACAACTGTAAATTGGGCTAAAGGATTTGGATCTAGTACAAATTATTTAACAATAACCGATCATTGTTTAATTCAAAATTCAGGAACTGAATATGCAATTTGTTTTGCTCAAATAAACACTACTGTTAATCAAGAAGATTATCAAAAAGAAGGTGTTTTATTTGGTGTTAATACTTCAAATGGAAGTGTAATTTTCCAAAAATCAATAAGTGGTTTAGTATCATCTCCCTCTACGCAAAGATGGGTATCTTCAATTACGCCCGGCGCGCCTAATACTGGTACATTTTTTATTGCTGGTGCATCAGGTATCGAACTGTCTTCCCCAACTAGAGTTTATAAAACCCCATTTTTTGCTTATGGTGATATTAATACTGGAGATGTTATACAATATATTGAAGATAAATGGGGAGCCAACGAAGCATCATATGAGCTAATTTCTGATCCTAATAGCGATTGGGATGTTAATGAAAGCAGATTTGATGTCATTAGAGTTGCAAAATATGATTCGGCTACTGGTACTTATGATTTATTATTAGGAGGTCGAGCAGAAGATGTTAGCTTATTGACTGGAGATTCTGCACCATACACAGATCCGTCTACACCATTGGGTAGTACACCTGGACATGTTAGTTATGGTATTTATGAAAAAATTAAATTCGTAGACAGTAATTATAAAACTAGTACATTGTGGGCAAAGCAACTAAACTCACATATGGGATATATTGAAGGTGTTACTACTCTATTGATTGAAGAATCGGATATGAGACCTTGGTGGTTTAATGAAACAGAATTTTTCCATAATGGCAATCATAGAGTGGTTGCATTTGCAGATGGCCTAGGATTAGATAGTGATGCTAGTACTCTTAAAAGAAGTGATACCGCAATTTTTGGATTTAATGATAATGATGGTTCTTTATATTTTAGAAGCTCATTCGGCCATATGGGTGAAGATTATATAAACACTGATGTTGTATGGGATCATAATTTTAGAAACTTTGTTGTAGCTGGTGGATCTTCTTCTCACTCTCCAGGTAAAGATGGAGTTTTATTTAGAGGTGATAAAGAAGGATTTGGGCAAGGTGTGTATCACACATCTTCTTCAACCTCAAATGCGTATTACTATGATTCTGCACCTTTTTATGTTACAGATTGGACTTGGCCAAATGTAACTAAAGATAGTAACCCTGCGGCGCCAGACAGTATATTAGATGTTGATAGCTATAATCCTTCTATGATTACATCAACATATAATAGTTTAGAATATAATGGATCATATGGTGCTAATGGATTGTTTACAGGTTTCTTAGGAATAGTTGATAAAGCAGATTTACAATCATTCTTAAACACTGACACATATAAAGAAAATGTAGCTAATGGTATTAGAGTACATAGAGCTAATGATTTATTTCAAATACACCAAGTATCAACAGTTGGTGATGCTACTGCTGATGACGGAAACGTGTTTATGTATGACGTAATTAAATCTAAAGATGGTGAATATTATTATTTAGCAGGACAAACTTCAGGTATGATTGCTAAACAAAATACAGGTTTATCTGGTGTTTATGATTATTTCTTAGGCCAATGGGACATTGCATCAGAACAATTTAGATTTTGGCAAAATGGAACAGCAGATGATGAAGAAATTTACGCTTTAACTGAATTGCGTGGAACATCTAAAGCTGTAACTAATCCTGAAGCTGAAAATAATGGCGCTAGCAAAGGAACTATTAGTTGGACGCCTTCAACCGCTGGTTCATATTTTTATCAATGTGGAAACCATCAAGGTATGAATGGATCATTGAATGTTACAGTAGGTGTTGGAGGAAACACATATAATATTGAAGTCTTATATACAAACGCGCCAGGCGCATTTAGATTTAGTGGATCTGATAGAAATGGAACTATTAATTCCAGTACAGATAATCCTACAATTACTATACAAACAAATGATACAGTTGTCTTTACAGTAAATAACACTGGGCATCCATTCTGGATACAAACTGCAACGGGTACAGGTGGTGCTAAAAAAGGACACATAGCATTTTGTGGACGAACTACTGGTCAATTAGGAGATTCTGTAGATACGCCAACATTTGGAGGATATGATTTATTTTTAGGTATATTTGATCCTAGGAATTGGGGAGCAGAATATTATAATATGGGGTCTGGATATAATGATAAAGCAATGAATGTTCATGATATAGATAGCACTATACCTAATACATTAGCTTTAGTATACACAACTTTTGGATCTATGAATGGCGGCCCAACATTTGGATCAGAAGATATTGGAGTAATTACGTTTAATTATGATACTGATGTTTGGAGTGAAGGATTTACAACCGGATCAGAAACTTCAGAAGAAATAGATCAAAATGGAAAACCTAGCACAAGACTAGCTGATGGAAGAATAGCAGTAGTTGCAAATAGTTCAGGTGCGTTCGCGGATGATGCTGTAACATTTGGATTAAAAGACATGGTTTTAGGCATCTTTGACTTTGATAGTGATACATTAAATGGTGGTTATAAAGGATGGAGAAAATATCAAGTTGGATCAGGTTCTTCTGATTTTTCTTATAGTGTTGATAATAATGGATCTTCACTACTTATAACCGGCTATTCAGAAGCAACATGGGATAAAGAAGTGCATGGTGTTATAGTTGAATTTGACCCAGAAAGAAATGTGCTTGCAAAATCAAGCGGGAGTTAATAAATGGCAATTTTAAATTTTCCACCTAATCCTAATAATGGTGATACATATAGCGCTAATGGGATTGATTACACATATGATTCTAATACAACATCTTGGCTTGTAGATGCTCCAGTAGGATACACTGGATCAAGAGGATTTACTGGATCTAAAGGAGCAGGATATACTGGATCAAGAGGTCTTTTAGGTTATGCGGGATCAAGAGGTTTTACAGGATCTCGAGGCTTTACAGGTTCAAGAGGATTTACTGGATCTTCAAACTCACTTGGAATCATATATTATGTAGACACAACTACTACTAATACTGCGCAGGACACTGATGCAGGCCAAATGGTTTTTAATAATGCAACTTTTACTAGTGCCACTGAAATTGCTATTGATGCGTTTGATGATCTTAATAATAATCAAAATGGTTATATTGACACATTTGATGATTTTGGTTCTAGTACAAATAGAGGTTACTTATATGTAAGATCTCTAGATGCGGCAGATAGTGGATTTATTATTTATGAAGTTACTGGTAGTGTTGTTGCAACAGGTAGTGCTAGAAGATTAACTGTTACTGGTGTATCAGGCGGAGCAAACTGGCAAAATAATGATAAAGTACTTATTAATTTTATTCATCAGGGGCAAACGGGATTTGTTGGATCACAAGGTAATATAGGATATACTGGATCAAGAGGATTTACAGGATCTCAAGGCGATACTGGATTTACTGGATCTCAAGGTGTAAGAGGATTTACAGGATCTCAAGGGTTTCGCGGATATACCGGATCTAAAGGTGATAGAGGTTTTACTGGCTCTCAAGGTGATATAGGATATACAGGCTCCAAAGGAGATAGAGGATATACTGGATCAAGAGGTGATACTGGTTTTACTGGTTCTTTTGGTGATATCGGTTATAGTGGATCGAAAGGTGATATTGGTTATACTGGATCGAAAGGTGACATAGGTTTTACAGGTTCACGAGGATTTACTGGATCTAAAGGATTTACAGGATCAAAAGGTGATATCGGTTATACTGGATCTAAAGGTGATAGAGGATATACCGGATCAAAAGGGGATATCGGTTATACTGGTTCACGAGGATTTACAGGATCAAAAGGTGATATCGGTTATACTGGATCTAAAGGTGATAGAGGATATACCGGATCAAAAGGTGATGATGGTACATCTGTTACAATTGCTGGATCAGTAGCAGATGTTAATGTAAATCCTCCAAATAATCCTCAAACTACTTTAAACTCAGCTTTTCCTTCAGCTTCGGCTGGTGATGGTGTGGTTGATCAGGCAACCGGTAGTCTTTGGGTTTATGATGGGTCAACTTGGAATAATGTTGGTCAGTTCGTTGGTTATACTGGATCGAAAGGTGATCGAGGATATACAGGATCGAAAGGTGATATTGGTTATACTGGATCGAAAGGTGACAGAGGATATACTGGATCGAAAGGTGATCGAGGATATACAGGATCGAAAGGTGATCGAGGATATACTGGTTCACGAGGTTACACTGGATCAAGAGGTGTAACTGGATTCACTGGATCAAGAGGTGTAACTGGATTCACTGGTTCTAAAGGTGACCAAGGTGTTCAAGGATTAGCTGGAGCAAATGGATCAGGAGGAGGATATTTTGTTTATGTCGGTGAACAGGCAGGAACTTGGTCTCAATATTTAGCTTTCGGCGACGGTGATAATAGCACAGGTCGTGGCCCACCCGTTCCAGTGGATTGTAATCTTGATAGAGTTTCAGTTGTTAGTGCAGGTGCACCTACAGGCACAAATACTACGGTACAACTTTATAAAAATAATAGTTCAGTTGGTATGCCAACAATTACAATCAATGTAGGCTCGACTATCACTGTTTCTAGTAGTTTAAATATATCTGCAAACGCAGGCGATCATTTTAACGCTAGAAGAGTAAGTGGTGGTTATCCTACATATCCTAAAGTTACTTTTTCTTTTGCTCATGATGGTGTAAAAGGTTATACTGGATCAAAAGGAGATCGAGGTTATACGGGGTCTAAAGGTGATACTGGTTATGATGGATCTAAAGGTGATAGAGGATTTACTGGATCTCAAGGTGATAGAGGATATACTGGTTCAAAAGGTGATACTGGCTTCACTGGATCAAAAGGAGATCGAGGATATACGGGCTCCAAAGGAGATCGAGGATATACGGGCTCAAAGGGAGATCGAGGTTATACTGGATCTAAAGGAAATCGAGGATATACCGGATCTAAAGGTGATAGAGGTTACACAGGATCAAAAGGAGATCGAGGATATACCGGATCTAAAGGTGATAGAGGTTACACAGGATCAAAAGGCGCAGATGGTGCAGGTATTGGTTTAGCAATCGCAATGGCGTTAATTTTTGGATAAGTATTATGGTAGCAGGTGTATTAGATTTAGCAGCACTTACATCAGCAGGTGCGTATGATACGATAGAATTGCATACTGAGGTTGGAACTTTATCATCCAGTGCTACTATGACAATTTCTGCAACATCATCTAACGTTAATTATCATGAATTAAAAATTCTTCAAAGTTTGTACGTATGTAGTATAGATGCAAATAGTGATCCGCAGATTGCTCCTGGTTTAGAACTTGTAGAAGGATCTGTTGGTACTGAACATGTTACTAATACGGGCAATACAGGTTATTTTGTAAGGCCCGCTTTTTGGTTTGGATTTGGAGAAACTTGGCATTATGTAGATAAAGCAAAACCTATATATTTAGAATCAGATCCTACAAGTACTTCAGATTGGAAGCCTCTTCAACAAGCAATTATACGAAGATATGATGGATCAAGTGGAGATTTTGATATTATCGCATGTTATGCTCTTATAAGGAGATCTAAATAATGGCTAATGCAGTTGATTTTTTAAATGTAAGTGAAATTGTTCCACATTCAAAAGATTTAAATATCACTTCAAATGGTGCTTGGAATATTTTAATTTCTGGTACCAATATGGGTAGTAATAATGATGGTGGTGCAGCGCGCAATGGCATGACAACATCTTTAACTATTGAAAATCGTAGAGATTCAGATGCTACGTTTTCAATGAGAGTTTATGATGGTAGCACTCACCGAACAATGTTTAATAGAACAGGAATTGCTGGACATAGTGTATTACAAATTTTAGATAAACACACACCTGTTGTTATTGTGAGAGATAGTCCAGGGCAAGGTGCAAATTCCACTGGAATAGAACAAATACAATTTAGACTAGATTCGGGAGTAACTAATCATTTAACAGCACAAGTTCAATACTTTTTATTTGATAGCGGGACTTAATATGACTTTAGTAACTGGAACTAACAATTTTTTAGGTTTAACAAATATAAGAAGAATATCTTCGACTGGTCAAGGTAATGTTTCATCTTATGCAGATATAATATCAAATCCAAATGGATCGGGTAAAACATTTGCTGTTAATTTTGTAGGTATTTCAAACACAGGAGCATCTGAAAACGCACAATATAGAATTTATCAATCGACAGGCAGTACTAATTATATGATGATGCAAATGACAATAACTAGAGGTATAATGAATCCTATTTTTACTAATGAAAATCCCTTTTATTTATTTCCAAATGATAAACTAAGACTTTATACTGATGCTGGTGGAATTACTAATTATTGGTGTACTTATACGGAGTTGTCATAATGGCTGTCAATTTATTAACATTAAATGCTGCTAGTAATACAATATATGCTTGGAGAAAGCGATATGATATGACTACTACTGCAACTTCTGTTATGACTTTTGCAAACGCTGAAACACATATAATAGAATCAATTGTTGTAGCTTGGGATGCTACAGCAACACCATCTGCTACTGATAACTTTTCAGTAAGATTAAATACGCCAGGTGGGAATAGATATTTAGCATATAATCAAAAATTATTTAGATTTGATGCTGTTCAATTAGTGTATAAAGGTGCGCCAATTTATGCAGGAAATGGTGAAGTAACATCAATATCAGCTTTCGCATCTAGTGCAAATTATAGAATGTTTATAAACGGATTAAAGATAACATAAATGTCATACAATATACTAAATCTTACAAAAATTGAGCCATTTCTACAAAGTGGCGTTTTAGGATCAACTAATACTACACTCTATCAAACAAGTGCGTCTGATGGATTAATTAGAATTACTGATTTAGAATTTTTTAATGTGCATTCTAGTACTACTGCTACAATTTCCGTTAGAGCTTGGACAAATACCACGTCAAATATTACTGAAATTTATTTAAATGATTTTCCATTATTACCAGGTGAAAATATTTTAGTAGCAGATGCATCTTGTCCCATATGGTTAGGTCCTCATAATGCTCATGAAGCATCAACAGGAGCTCATGGGCTTTATATTACCACATCTTTAACTGGTGCGACAAATGGAGTAAGATACATAATTAGTGGGGAGGAATTTGCATAATGGCTGTTAATTATTTAAATATGACAAACGTATATACTTATTCATTTGCTGCTACAGGTGCTAATTCATCTGCTGATGATACTTGGCATGAATTAATTGATTTTGGTGAAGCTTTAGGAAGTACTAATGCTGTAAGTAATGATGCTATTAGAATAGTAAATTTAACTGTAACAGGAATGGAAGGATATGCTGATCAAGGAGCATTAATAGGAAATCATCCACCTTATTATCCTTCGTTAGGATTTAGAATACAACAAAGCAGTTATGGTGGTTCTTCTGCATGGGATTATGTTTGGAGTAGAGAGGATACTAATACACTTCAAGTGGCTGGCGCTAGGGGTGTTACCATTATTGATGCTGAAAATCCAGTTACTTTTCCAAATACAAAGGATTGGCGTTTGGATTGGAGATATTCAACAGAGCCTACAAGCGGGCAATGGACATACCGTCCAAGTATAATTTGTTCTTTTCAGAGGTTGATGACATCATGAGTAAAAGATTTAATTTCGGCGGAATATTGGGATCAAAAAGAGTTACGGGAGGCTTTAGTACAGGAGGATACCTAGGGCAAAAAGATCCTGGAATATATTCACTTAGAGCTTTAGCAGGGTTACATAAACGGTGGGCAGCGCCGGCAATAGATGCATTTGATTTTTATTTAACATCAGCAGGCGCTGCAACGACAACAACATTACAAACTGGACCAACGACTGCTCAAATAACAAGTCAAAGCGTACCAGCTGGTACTCTAGGTGGATCAAATGGTTATCAAGAATGGACAGTACCTGCAGCAGGTAATTATAGATTTACTTTAGAAGGAGCCAGAGGAGGTGTTTCTATAGCAACTAGCGCGTCCCGTGCAGCAATTAGCGGATGGAATCATTTTTCACCTGCTTCTAACCCTTCACAAAAAAGATGTGCTAGGGGCGCAAAAGTTCAAGGAGTAGTTAGTCTAAATGCTGGTGATGTTATTACTGTTCTTGTAGGTCAACAAGGAGCAGATGATCCAGGTAATGGTCAAAATCCAAGTGGAGGAGGTGGTACCTTTGTCTCTCTTGGTACTAAAGCTCAAGTGGAAGCTGGAAGTGATAATTTATTGTTTGCAGCTGGTGGTGCCGGTGGTTATGCTGGAGATGGTGGATCAGATAATTATACAGCTGGCGAAGGGCAATCAACAAATACAAATTCGAATGGCAATAGTGGAGCTAATGGATCGGTAGGAAATGGCGCTGCGCAGGCTACCAGTGACGGTAACTCTGGCGGAGGAGGAGGCTATCTTACTAATAGTTCGAATGGCAGTACTATAAACTTTACTGATATTGAATTAACTGGACGTATAGCATATGGGTTTAGAAGAGGAGGACATGGCGCTGAACACACTTCTGGTTCTAATGATCAAGGAGGATTTGGTGGAGGTGGAGCAGGATCATCACAAACTGGTCTTGATGATGATAAAGGCGGCGGCGGTGGATATTCCGGTGGTGCTTATGCTTTTGATGCGTTTTCTTTTGGTGGAGGAGGTGGATCTTATGCTAATCCAGCCGCAACTAGTACAACTTTAACTAGAGGCGGAGCTCAATATAATAATGGTGCAACTGGTGTTTCTGAAGGAAATGGAAGTGTTTACATAGAATTTGGTTTTTAGGAGAAGATAAATGGTGCAGAATCCTCTTGGTCAACATTTAGGAAATGAAAGCTTAAGACAGCTTAATATGGATAGTGATGAAGATGCTTTATATGGAACTAATTATTCTAGAGCGTTTGTCCACGGTGGCACATTCGATGCAGATTATGTACAGGAATGGTTTTACACTGGAGATTCAAATAATTACTTAGGATTAGCCGCTCCTCCCGGTCAAACGATATTCACATCAACTGGAATATCACTTTTTACTGTTCCAACTGGAGTCGTTGAAGTTTCTGCTGTATGTGTAGGTGGAGGCGGTGGTGCGGCCGGCACAGGTAGTAACAGAGGTGGCGCAGGAGGAGGTGGTGGAGGTTTAGCTTACGGCACCTTTGCAGTAACACCTGGAGAAACTTTGACAGTTGAAGTTGGAACAGGTGGTCAAGGTGGTAGTAGTAGAGCATCTGCTGGGCAAAATGGTCAGAACACATCTATTTCTAGAGGTGGTACATTGGTACTTGTTGGAGGCGGCGGCGGAGGTGGAAATATAGCAGGATCTTCAGGTACCCCACAAACCGCCAATGATGGCGATCCTGGAACATCAAGTGGAACTGAAAGAGACGGAGGGGGCACCGGTGGTAGAGGTGGATATGCTTCATATAATAACGCAGGTGGAGCCGGCGGAGGAGCCGGTGGTTATTCAGGAAATGGTGGAAATGGCGCATATACAAACAGTAACACCGGAGGGCAATCAGGTTCAGGTGGAGGAGGATCGGGTGGAACAGTCATTTCTTCAGCTTGTGGCGGAGGAGGAGGCGTAGGCCTTTTGGGTGAAGGAGCTTCTGGGTCATTACCTGGCGCTGGTCTAGGTGGAAGAGGAGGATCAGGTGGTGCTAATGGAACTGTGGGAAATTCAAACTCTAATGGTGGAGCATACGGAGGCGGTGGAGGTGCTGATGATGATGATTATACCGGAGCCGGTGGAGACGGCGGCCAAGGAGGAGCTAGAATTATTTGGGGAGTTGGCAGAGCGTATCCTTCAACTGGTACCGCAGACGTATAATAAATAGTTTAAAAATAAGGTTTATATTATGAAAATTGCATTTATTGACCCTTTAGGCTTAGTATATGATGGTGATACACTTAGTAAACGTGGACTAGGTGGATCCGAATATGCAGTAGTAATGATGTCAAGAGAACTTCAAAAAATTGGATTTGAAGTTACTGTATTTAATAATTGTAATGATGAAACTTCTTCATCTGGAATCTATGATAATGTGAGATATGTCGATCATAGTGAAGCAGATTTCAGCGAAAGATTTGATATCACTATAGTTTCTAGAACAACAATTCCTTTTCTTGAACCCCAAAGATATCATCACATGGTTATGGCTTCAAAGTACAGAGTAATGTGGTTACATGATACTTTTGCTTGGGGCGATGAATCAATACCGAACTTATTGGAAACTGGAGTAATACACCAGTTATTTACTTTATCCGATTTCCACACAGTATATACTACAACAAGTGACCACTTTAACATTAAAAGAATGTTTGAAGTGATGAAACCTTATATTTTTCAAACTAGAAATGGCGCAACTAAGCATATAGATGAGGTTGATATATCTCAGAAAGATAAAAATCATTTTGTATATGCATCTGCTGTAACTAAAGGTCTTAATCCTTTATTACAATTAATTTGGCCAAAAGTAAAAGAAAAAATACCTGATGCAAGACTAACAGTAGTAGGTGGATTTTACAAGTTTTCAGATAAAGCCGAGCCTGATAAACAAGAACAAGATTTAATTCGTTACCAAAAAGAATTTGAAAATAGTAATTTAGATGTATCGTTTACTGGTGTAGTTTCACAACAAAAGGTGGCAGAAACAATTGCTAATGCTACCTTTATGTTATATCCAACTGAATATCCTGAAACATTTGGCATATCAACTTTAGAATCTCTTTTATATAAAACACCAGTTATTACAAATAATTTTGGTGCTTTAGAAGAAACAGCTATTGATTTAGCATGTTATAAAACTGATTATCCAATAGTTCCAAATGGATTATTTCCTTATATAAACGCAGAAGAACAATCTAAAAAATTTGTAGATTTAGTATTAGAAGCTTATCATAATGATTATTTGCTTATGCAAAAACAAAATTATTGTGATGTAGTAAATGACATTTATTCATGGTCTACTATAGCATTACAATGGAAGCAACATTTTTATAGAAAAGTTGAAGACTATTTACCAAAAATAGATTTTCAAAAAGTGAATAAAATTAATAAAGACGTAGCAAGAATCTATGGAAGAAAATTTGTAAATGAAGATGATTTAATTGTCCATCCTAAAATTGGAACAGAAAGAAGAATAATAGTCGTTTCTCCATTTAGAAATGCAAATGATTATGTTTATACTCACTGTAAATCAGTTGAGCAGCAAGACTATAGTAATTATATTCATGTATTAATAGATGACGCATCAGAAGATACACCTATTATACCTGAAAATAAAAATAGAGCTGTGATAAGAAATTCTAAAAGAGAAGGCTGTATTGCAAATCAATTAAAAGCTATTAGTAAGTTTGTTAAAAAAGATGACATCGTTATGTTTTTAGACGGTGATGACTTTTTAGTTAGTAATAATACTTTATTTGATTATTATAATAGATTGTACGATGAAGGCTACGAATTTACATATGGATCTATGTGGAGTTTAGCTGATGAAATTCCTTTGGTTGCTCAAGATTATCCTAAAAAGGTAAAAGAAAATAAAACTTATAGAGAGCATTTATTTAATTGGAAAATTCCTTATACTCATTTACGAACAGTAAAAGGAGAATACTGTTTAGAATTAAATGAAGAAGTTTTTAAAGAAAATGGAAACTTTTTAATGAGTGGTATGGATAATCCATTATTTTATGAGTTAATTGAAAAGGTTCCACACGAAAAAGTTAAAGCAGTAAAGGAAATAGTTTGTTACTATAATGATATAAATCCTTTAAATGATTATAAAGTAAATACAATAGAACAAAATAAAAATGCTTCTATTTCATATAAGAAAGACTCTGAATTGAAAAAAATATTAATTGCTATACCAACAAACAAAAATATTGAATCTGATACATTTAAATCAATATATGATTTAAAAATTCCAGATGGATACAAAACACAATTAGAATTTTTTTATGGTTATCAAGTAGATCAAATAAGAAACTTAATAGCTGAATGGGGTAAGAACTATGATTTTGTATTACATGTAGATTCAGATATAGTATTACCAAATGACACATTACAGAGATTAATATCATATGATAAAGATATTGTTTCTGGTGTTTATGTTCAAAGAAATGATGAAAATAGACCTGAAATATTTTTAGATAATCCTCAAACTGGAGGTTTAGACCATGCAATACTTGATGGATTGCCACATGGTTTAGTTCAAGTTGGTGGTTGTGGATTTGGTTGTGTGTTAGTTAAAGGTGAGGTTTATAGAGCATTAGAATATCCTCATTTCTTATATAAGTCTGCGATAGATCATAAAAATACAATATCTGAAGATACTTATTTTTGTCAAAAAGCTCGCGCGGCGGGGTTTGAAGTTTGGGCTGATACAAGTTTAATGTGTGATCATATTGGACAAAGAGTTTTTAGACCAACAAAATCTTATAAATAGTCATAGATACTTTTAAGCGGAGAATACTATGGCCAGTCCTGCAAGTAGAAATGATTTAATTGATTATTGTTTAAGGAAATTAGGTGATCCTGTTATTGAAATCAATGTAGATGTTGATCAAATAGAAGATCGCGTTGATGAAGCAATTCAATACTATCAAGAATTTCATTCAGATGCTACATTTAAAACATACTTAAAACATCAAGTTACTGCAACTGATGTTAGCAATGAGTATATTCCTGTTTCTGCAGATATACTTTATGTACAAAGACTTTTTCCTCTTTCAAGTTCCTTTAATAACTCAATGAATTTTTTTGATATTAAATATCAAATGATGTTAAATGACATAGCAGATTTACAAACCTGGGCAGGTGATTTAGTTTATTTTGAAATGATGCAACAATACTTATCTTTATTAGATATGAAATTAAATGGTGCTCCAATTGTTAATTTTGCTAGAAGACAAAATAGATTGTATATTCATGGAGATTTTGCAGATAAAGATATAAAAGAAGGTGATTATATTGTAGCTGAAGTTTATCAAACTGTAGATCCTGATACTCATACTTCAGTTTATAATGATATGTGGCTAAAAAAATATACTACAGCATTAATAAAAAGACAATGGGGTGCTAACCTCATTAAATTTGAAGGAATGCAACTTCCAGGCGGTGTAACCATGAATGGTAGACAGATTTTTGAAGACGCTTTGACAGAAATAGAATCACTTGAAGAAAAAATTAGATTAGAACACGAACTTCCTCCAGCATTTTTTGTAGGTTAATATGAGAAATCCATACTTCACTGACGGTAAACGTTCAGAACAAAACTTATATGAAGATATTGTCATAGAATCTTTAAAAATCTATGGTCAAGATTTATATTACTTACCTAGAGATACTGTAGCAGAAGATAGAATATTTGGTGACGAAGTTCCAGCAAGATACAATTCAAATTATAAAATTGAAATGTATATTGAGAATGTTGAAGGTTTTGATGGAGAAGGTGACTTATTTACTAGGTTTGGTGTTGAAATTAGAGATGAAGCTACATTTATAGTTTCAAGAAGAAGATGGACACAAACTGTAGGTAGAGTTGATAATGAAATAAATTCTGTAAGACCTTTAGAAGGTGATTTAATTTATGTTCCATTATCTCGTTCGTTATTTCAAATTATGCATGTTGAACATGAACAACCCTTTTATCAATTAAGTAATTTACCAGTTTATAAATTAAGAGCTCAACTATTCGAATATAATGATGAAGATTTAGATACTGGCTTAGAAACGGTAGACAATATAGAAACTAAATATGCATACACTTATACATTAACAGTTTCAGATAATATTGCTGATGATGAAGATCTAGCTGCTGGCGATGTATTTACACAAGCATTAGCATCTACTACAATGAGAGGAGAGCTAGCAACATGGGATTTTGTTAACAATAAAATATCACTGGTTCATGTAGGTGCGGATGACGGAGCTTATCATGAATTCATTCCTGGAAGTATTGTTAACACGAGAACAAATACAACTTATACTGTAACTGCTGTGTCAGAAGATAATAAGATTTCTAACAATGAACAAAATGATGATTTCCAAACTACATTTACAGACTTCTTAGACTTCAGTGAAGCAAACCCATTTGGAGATCCTAGCTAATGTTTAGTTATTTTTATCATCAAAAATTAAGAAAAAGTGTTGCTGTTTTTGGATCATTGTTTAATAACATATATGTTCTGAGAAAAAATAGTAGTGGTGCAACAATAAGTCAAGTTAAAGTTCCTCTATCATATGCTCCAAAAAATAAGTATTTAGAAAGAATAAGAGAAGCACCTGACTTAGATACTGATACTACTCTAGCTTTAAAACTTCCTAGAATGTCATTTGAAATAACATCATTTCAATATGATGCTGAAAGAAAGCTTCCTAAGTTAAATAACTTTATGAGATATACTGATGAATTAAATGGAAATAGAGCAGAAAGATTTTTTACTCCAGCACCATATTTAATTAATTTTCAATTGAATGTGTATACTAAAACACAGGATGATGCTTTACAAATTGTAGAACAAATTTTACCATACTTTAATCCACAATATACAATTACTGTAAAACCTTTTGAAAGTTTTCAAGATGTAAAAGAAGATATTCCTATTACTATCGTATCAACATCCTTTAGTGATGATTTTGAAGGAGCTTTGGAAGCTAGAAGAACAATTATTTATACTTTAGATTTTGAAATGAGAGTTTCATTTTATGGACCTATTGATGATTTAAATGTAATTAGACAAGCTACAGCGGAAGTTGATTTAATTAAAGAAGACTCTGATGCTAAAGCAGCAACTATTGTTGTAGAACCTAACCCTATTGATTTAGATCCTTATGATGTAAGTGCAGATAGTGATTATGGATTCACTACTACAATTACTGAAGTAGGTGGTGTAGGATAAAATAATGAATGATTCAGATAATGCAAGAAATGATTTTGAATTTACGAGACAAGTATATCACGATCTAATTAATAAACAATCAGCCGCTATTGAAGACATGATGGAAGTTGCTAGGAATACTGAACATCCTAGAGCATTTGAAGTTTTATCTCAAATGATAAAGCATGGTGCTGACATAAATGGTGACTTACTAGCAATGCATAAAAAGAAAAAAGAGCATTTTAAAGTAGACGATAAAAAACAAATTGGTCACCAAACAAATAATCTTTTTGTAGGATCAACAACAGATTTGCAAAGATTACTAAAAGATGCTAAGAAAGTGAAAGAATCCGATAATGTCATTGACATCACCGATAGATTTACAGAAGAATGATCAGCATTACTTAGGAAATCCTAATGTAAAGAAAGATGGTGTAGTTCAAAACTGGTCAGAAAACCAGATAAAAGAATACACCAAATGCATGGATGATCCAGTCTATTTTGCTAGAACATATTGTAAAGTTATTTCTCTTGATAGAGGATTAGTACCATTTGATCTATATCCATATCAAGAAGAAATGTTCTCTAGGTTTAACGAAAATAGATTTAGTATTGTTTTAGCCTGCCGTCAGTCAGGTAAGTCTATTTCTTCCGTTGCTTACTTATTATGGTATGCTATTTTCAATTCAGAAAAAACAATTGCTATTCTTGCTAATAAAGGCGCAACTTCACGAGAAATGCTGGCTAGAATCACTCTAATGCTCGAGAATCTCCCTTTCTTCTTACAGCCTGGATGTAAAGCATTAAATAAAGGCTCAATTGAATTTTCAAATAATTCTAGAATAGTTGCTGCTGCGACATCGGGTTCATCTATTCGTGGTATGTCTGTTTCTTTATTGTATCTTGACGAATTTGCATTTGTTGAAAACGATGCTACATTCTATACTTCAACATATCCTGTTATTTCATCAGGTATTGATACAAAAGTTATTATTACTTCTACAGCAAATGGTATTGGCAATGTATTCCATAAAATATGGGAAGGAGCCGAACAAGGAACAAACGAATATAAATCATTTAGAGTTGATTGGTGGAATGTTCCAGGACGTGATGAACAATGGAAAGAACAAACCATTGCTAATACGTCTCAAATTCAATTTGATCAAGAATTTGGAAATACTTTCTTTGGTACCGGTGATACTTTAATTAATGCTGACACATTATTAAAATTGAGAAGGAAAGAACCTATAATGGTTACACCAGAAGGTGTAAAGATATATGAAGAAACTGAAAAAACACATGACTATGTATTAATGGTAGATGTTGCGAAGGGAAGAGGACAGGACTTTAGTACATTTAATGTGATCGACATTAGCGTAAGGCCCTTTAAGCAGGTTGCTGTATATCGCAACAATCTTATCTCTCCATTACTCTTCCCAAATATTATTTATAAATATGCAAATTCTTACAATGAAGCATTAATTGTTGTAGAATCAAATGATGTAGGAATGGTTGTTTGTAATGGATTATATCATGATTTAGAATATGAAAATATGTTTGTAGAATCCACTATAAAATCAGATTCTCTTGGAATTAATATGAATAGAAAAGTTAAAAGAATTGGCTGTTCATCTTTTAAAGATTTATTAGAAGAGAATAAACTAGATATTGTAGATGAAGATACTATTTTAGAAGTATCTACCTTTGTAGCAAAAGGACAAAGCTTTGAAGCATCTGATGGTAATCATGATGATTTAGTAATGAATTTGGTTTTATTTGGTTATTTTGTTGGCACAAGTTATTTTGGAGAAGTTACCGATATTAATATAAAGAAAATGATGTTTGAACAAAGAATGAGAGAAATAGAAGATAATATGGTACCATTTGGTTTTTATGATAATGGAATCGTTGAAGAAGCTGAGCCTTGGAAACCTGATGATCCTTGGCAAGTTAGAGAAGATCCGTGGGATATTTAATTTTTATAAATAGTAATAATTGAAAATTCGTATCATGTAAAAACTTATAATTAGAAAAATGGAAAAGGAAGAGACATATGGCATTCAATCCATCAGCGTCTCCAGCAGTCACGACAAGAGAAATTGACCTAACAAGTGTTGTTCCAGGAATTACTTCCCCTATTGGAGCATATGTAGGCGATTTCAATTGGGGTCCAGTTAGGGAACCAATTCTTGTAAGTGATGAAGGAGTACTCGTACAAAAATTTGGTGCCCCTGAAGCAACTAATTCCGTAGACTTCCACTCAGCCGCATATTACTTAAGGTACTCTTCAGATTTATATGTGGTTAGAGAAGCTACAGCTGCAGCAGTTAATGCTGTAGACGCAGGGACCGCCAGACAAATTAGAAACGAGGCACATTTTGATGTAAGCGAATCAGGCTTAGATTCAGATGGTGTTAGCCTCGCAGCTCGTTATCCAGGTACACTTGGTAACAGCTTAAAAGTTATTACAGCCGGACCAAACAATTTTACAAGTCAATTTGATTCAGCACAGCAAAGTCAATTTGATGCGGCACCGGATAGTAATGAAGTTCACGTTTTAGTTATTGACGAAGACGGTGAAATCACTGGTACCGCTGGTGAAGTGTTAGAAACATGGCAGTTCTTGTCAACTGTTTCTGGTACTAAAACAGCAGATGGTACTGACAATTATGCACCAAATGTTATCAATAATGGATCAAATTGGGTCTATGTGGTTGGAACATTAAGCGATAGCGTTAGTGCAAGCTTAGATTCTGGTGTTCAATCAGATTCTCTTACCACAAGTGAATATGCAACAGGGTTTGATTTATTTGAAGATATCGACACTACTACTGTTGATTTCTTAATCGCACCTAGCATGTCATCTGCTTCTAATCATAGAACAGTAGTAAATGATTTAGTAGCAATTGCACAAGACGGTAGACAAGATTGTATGGTGGTAGCATCGCCAAATAGAGCAGCGGTTGTAAATAATAGTGGTTCAGAAGTAACCGATACAACTACAGCACTAAATGGTTTAACAAGATCTTCATACTTAGCGGTAGATAATAACTTCCTAAAAGTATACGATAAATATAACGATCAATACATCTTTATTCCTGCTGCATCTTCTACAGCGGGTATTATGGCATCAACTGCTGTTAATGCAGCACCTTGGTTCTCACCAGCAGGATCAAGAAGAGGCCAGTATTTAGGTGTTACATCGTTAGCATACAGTGCTAATAAAACAGAGCGAGACACTCTATATAAAGCGGGTATCAATCCTGTAGCAAATATTCCTGGTGAAGGAATCTTGTTATATGGTGATAAAACTCATTTATCTAGACCTTCTGCATTCGATAGAATTAATGTCCGTAGATTGTTCTTAGTTATTGAACGATCAATTGCGGCAGCAGCTAAGAATGTCTTGTTTGAATTTAATGACGAATTCACAAGAGCTGAGTTCGTAAGTATTGTTGAACCATTCTTGAGAGAAATTCAAGGTGGAAGAGGTATCACAGACTTTAGAGTTGTATGTGATGAAACTAACAATACAGCAGCTGTAATTGACAGAAACGAATTTATTTCGAACCTTTTCATTAAACCAGCACGTTCTATTAACTTTGTCACTCTTAATTTTGTGGCTGCTAGAACCGGTGTTGCGTTTGAAGAAATCGTCGGTACAGTGTAGGGAGATTAGAAAATGGCAATTCTTAGAATCGAAGATTTCAAATCTCAACTTAAAGGTGGCGGTGCACGCCCTAATCTGTTTCAATGTATTATTACATTTCCGCCAGCAGTTAATGCTCAAGGTGATGTAGTAAAAACTGCATTTATGGCAAAAGCAGCGCAATTACCGGCATCAACGATGTCATCAATTCCTGTTGGATTCCGTGGTAGACAGTTACAAATCGCAGGAGACAGAACCTTTGAACCTTGGACAGTAACAATTATTAATGACACTGATTTTACTGTAAGAAACTCAATGGAACGTTGGATGAATGCAATTAATGAACATGCAGCCAACACAGGTTTAACAAATCCAGCTGATTATCAAACTGATCTTTTTGTAGATCAATTGGATAAAGATGGTGTTAAACTAAAATCATATGTAATTAAAAGTGCTTTCCCAACTAATGTAAGCGCTATTGATTTAGCATATGATACGAACGACACAATTGAAGAGTTCACTGTTGAGTTCCAAATGCAGTACTGGGAGTCAAATACTACTAGTTAAGGTTGTATAGATAAAATAAAGCGGAGAGGGGTTACACCCCTCTCTGTAACTGTAATTAGGATAAAAATATGGCAGAACCAAATAGTGTAAAACTTTTCGGATTTGAGATTAGAAGATCTCCTAAAGTTGAAAAGGAAGAAAAGAAAAGAGTTTCTATTGTTCCACCTCAAGACGAGGATGGTTCTGGATATGTCACTTCAGGTGCAGCTGGCCATTATGGTCAATATGTAGATATTAATGGTGATCAAGCTAAAGACAATGTTCAATTAATTATGAAATACAGAGGGGTTTCAATGCACCCTGAAGTAGATATGGCTATTGAGGATATTGTAAACGAGTCAATTATTGCTGGTGGCTTAGATCAAACCATAGAAATTAATTTAGATGATGTTGAAATGAAAGAGACTGTAAAGAAAACTATAAGTGATGAATTTAAAAACGTTTTAAATTTGCTAGATTTTTCAAATAATGGTCATGATATTTTCCGTAGATGGTATACTGATGGCAGGCTATATCATCATTTAATTATTGATGATGCAAACCCTAAGCTTGGTATTCAAGAAGCAAGATATATTGATGCTACAAAAATAAGAAAAGTTAAAGAAGTTAAATCAAAACAAGATCCAAAGACTGGTGCTAAGATAATTGAAAAGGTAGATGAATACTACATTTATCAAGAAAAACCAGGGAAAATGAACACTGGTGTTAAAATTTCTTCTGATGCTATTAGTTATATTACATCAGGTGTTTTAGATGAAACTAGAAAAAAGGTTGTTTCACATTTACATAAAGCTGTGAAACCAGTAAATCAATTAAGAATGATGGAAGACTCATTGGTCATCTATCGTTTAGCACGTGCTCCAGAACGTAGAATATTCTATATTGATGTTGGTAATTTGCCTAAGGGTAAAGCTGAGGAGTATATGCAAAACATCATGGCAAAGTATCGTAACAAGCTTGTCTATGATGCAAATTCTGGAGCAATAAAAGATGATCGTAAGCATATGTCTATGCTTGAAGATTTTTGGCTACCACGTAAAGAAGGTGGTAGAGGCACTGAAATTTCTACTCTCCCAGGCGGTGAAAACTTAGGCCAAATAGAAGATATTATCTATTTCCAAAAACGTGTATATCGTGCTTTAAATGTTCCAGTAAATAGATTAGAACAAGAATCAGGTTTTAATCTTGGTCGGGCTACTGAAATTTCAAGAGATGAAATAAAATTTCAGAAATTTATTGACAGATTACGTCGTAGATTCTCTGGTTTATTTTTAGATATGTTACGTAAAAATCTCTTGTTAAAAAACATCATTACTGAAGAAGATTGGAACTCTTGGAAATATGATATTAAAGTAGATTTTGCTTTAGATAATCATTTCTCAGAATTAAAAGATACAGAGATTATGAGAGAACGCTTAACAAGTTTAGATCAAATATCTCAATATGTTGGTATGTATTTCTCCAGAGATTATGTAATGAAAAATATTTTACATTTTAGTGATGAAGACATTACTGAAATGGATAAGCAAATCAAAGCGGAACCTGATATGGAACCGCCTGAAGAAAATTAATATTCTAATAGTTAGAAAACTATTTTTATATAAATAATTGATAAATAGGAGATAATAATGGAAGATATGAATAATTTTATTGATGCTATGGTTCAAAAAGATTATGCCCAAGCCAATGGTATATTCAATGAACTAATGGGTCAAAAAATTGATACTGCTTTGGACGCTGAAAAAATCAACGTGGCAGCGCAAGTATTTAATGATGTTGAGCCAGAAGACGATGATGTCAGTGATGAAGAAATTGAAGCAATTGCTGATGAAGCTATCGAAGATGAAGAGGAATGGGAAGATGACGCCGACTACGCCGAAGACGACGACAATATTGAAGATGTCGAAGAAGAAGGTGAACATCTTGAAGCAGAAGACGAATTCGAGGATGAAGAAGTTTAGTGATTTTCGAGAGCAAGTCATATTTAATAAGAAGATTGATAGAGTTTCTGTCAAGATTCAAAAGAAAGGTAATAAATTTGTAGCATATGTAGATGGTGACATGTTAGATACATACTCATCTGAAAAAGAAGCTAAGAAAATGGCTACAACATTTATTAAACAATATAAAGGTTAAAACAATGAAGCTTATTGCAGAATATATTGATCAAGAAATTGGATACGTTACTGAAGCAAAAGGTGACGGTAGTAAATCATATACTATTGAAGGTATATTTGCACAAGCTGAAGGTAAAAATCGTAACGGTAGAGTATATCCAAAGGCTGTTATGGAATCAGCCGTTGACAAATACGTTACGGAACAAGTTAATACTAAGAGAGCTGTTGGTGAATTAAACCATCCAGATGGTCCAACAGTAAACTTAGATAAAGTTTCTCATCGCATTACAGAACTTGATTGGGATGGTAATAATGTGATGGGCAAAGCGCTTATATTAGACACACCGATGGGTAATATCGTAAAAGGTTTATTAGAGGGTGGTGTACAACTGGGCGTTTCAACTCGTGGTATGGGAAGTCTTGAGCAAAGGAACAATGCAATGTATGTTAAGGATGATTTTATGCTTAACACTGTTGACATCGTTCAAGATCCATCTGCACCTGATGCATTTGTTAATGGGATTATGGAAGGTGTTGAATGGGTTTGGAATAATGGAATTATTCAAGCACAAGAAATTGAAAGAATGGAGACTGAAATTAAACAAGCTCCGCGTACTTACTCTTATGAGACACAAGTTCGTGAGTTCAAAAATTTCCTCTCGTTACTGAAAAATAAATAAGGAGTCAAGCATGACTGATCAAATCGAAGAGCATGATCTTGAGCTCAATGAAAACGAGGAAATCGTTGATGAAGCTCACGATCCTAAAAATGCGGAAAGCCAGAGTGTAGCTTCTGTGGATGCGGCTGGATCTAAAACCGGTACTGCTAAAAAGCGTAAAGGTGATAAGTCCAATTCTGAAAAAGCAGATAAACATACTCCAGGTGATCCTGATAAACACACAGCAAGCGTAAGAGATGCTGGTGCACAACCAAAAGAAGATTACGATTTTTCTGATGATTTAAGTGCACTTATTTCTGAAGAAGCAACTCTATCTGAGGGTTTCAAAGATAAAGCAGCTCTAATTTTCGAAGCAGCAATTAATTCTAAAGTTGCCGCTGAAGTAAATCGCTTGGAAGAGCAGTACGAAGAACAATTGTCAGAAGCTTTAAAAACCGAAAAAGAAGAAATGGTTGAAAAAGTAGATGGCTATTTGAACTACGTAGTTGAACAATGGATGGAAGATAATAAACTTGCAATCCAAAACGGTCTACGTGCAGAAATTGCTGAGAACTTTATGAGCCAGTTGAAAGACTTGTTTGTAGAATCTCACATTGATGTACCAGACGAAAAAGTTGACCTAGTTGACGACCTATCTGAGCATGCAGAAGAACTAGAAGAAGCACTTAACAAAGAGATCGAAACATCTATTGCGTTGAAAGAAGCCTTAGAAGCTCTTCAGCGTAAAGATATTCTCCGCGAAGCTTCCAAAGAACTTGCAGATACTCAAGCTGCTAAGCTTGAAGATTTGGCTGAAGGTGTTGAATTTGAATCAGCAGAGAAATTTGCTGAAAAAGTTGCAACATTAAAAGAGTCATATTTCAAATCTGAAAACAAAACCTCTGAGTCTATGACTGAAGAAGTTGAGGACGATGAAGGTACTGTTGAAGAAGTATCAGAAGCAATGAGCCAGTATGTCTCAGCTCTCAAAAGAACTCATAAATAAGGGAAATACAAATGGAAAATAATATCCAATACCAAGCAATGATGGAAAAGTGGGCTCCTGTTCTTAACGAGGAATCTGCTGGAAACATCAAAGACGCCCATCGTCGCGCGGTGACTGCAATGGTTCTTGAGAACCAAGAAAAAGCACTTCGCGAAGAAGGTCTGATTGCAGAAGCAGTTCCAGGAAATAACACTACTTCCGCTGCTAACTGGAATCCAATTCTAATCTCACTTGTACGTCGTGCAATGCCAAACATGATGGCATACGATGTATGTGGTGTTCAGCCAATGACTGGCCCAACTGGCTTGATCTTCGCAATGAAGTCACGCTACGATGGCGGTGATACTTCAAATACTGAAGCACTATTTAACGAAGCAGACACTAAATTCTCTGGTGATTCTTCTGCTACACACGGTGCTGATGGTTCTGGTCTATCTGGTCTAACCGACTCAAACTCTGACTCTTCTATCGATAATGATAGAACTGGTCCAAGCTTTGGTGGCGGTATGGATACAGCAGACGCTGAAGGACTTGGTTCATCTGGTGCCGGTCCAGCATCTTCTTTCAACGAAATGGGTTTCACCATTGAAAAAGCAACTGTGACTGCGAAGTCACGTGCGTTGAAAGCAGAGTACAGCCTAGAGCTTGCTCAAGATCTTAAAGCAATCCACGGGTTGGATGCTGAGACAGAATTAGCAAACATTCTGTCAACTGAGATCTTGGCTGAAATCAACCGCGAAGTAATTCGTACAATCAACAGCCAAGCTAAAACTGGTGCAGGTACTGCTAACACTGCAATCAATGGTATCTTCGATCTTTCTACAGATGCAGATGGCCGTTGGTCAGTTGAGAAGTTCAAAGGCTTGATCGTTCAACTAGAGCGTGAAGCAAACACAATCGCAAAAGAAACTCGTAGAGGTCGTGGTAACTTTATCATCACTTCTTCTGATGTTGCTTCTGCATTGTCTGCAACAGGTATGTTGGATTACGCACCAGCGCTATCTACAAACTTGAATGTTGACGACACAGGCAACACATTTGCTGGTGTTCTTAACGGTCGTACTCGTGTGTACATCGACCCATATGCAACTGTTGATTATATCACAGTTGGATACAAAGGTACTAACCCATATGACGCAGGCGTATTCTACTGCCCATACGTTCCACTAACAATGGTACGTGCTGTTGGGGAAGAAACCTTCCAACCAAAAATTGGTTTCAAAACTCGTTACGGCATGGTTTCAAACCCATTCGTAGGTGCAACACCATCAGATGGTCTAGCAGCAGCGAAATCAAACCAATACTACAGAATCTTCCGTGTCGACAATATCTTGACTACGTAGGAATAATAAAAATAATAATAACAAAACTTTTGGGGCCAAATTTGGCCCCTTTTTTTCTGTATAAATAAAACAGAATAGCGAGGTGATTCATGGCCGAAATAACTAAAAATATAAATTTATTACAAGCTACACAATTTCAGATTTCAATTGATCGAAATTATGGCAATTTAACATATTTTGTCCAGAATGTAAACCATCCTGGTGCTTCAGTTAATCCCGTAACTATGCCAATTCCTAGAGTTTCTTCAATATCTCTAACAGGAGATACGTTAACAACCGATGAATTATCAATGGATGTGTTAGTTGATGAAGACATGAGTTCATACGTAGAAATGTATAATTGGCTCATACAATCAGTGCAATCAAATTATGAAACACCAAGTTCTAGAGATCCGGACTCTACATTTGTACCTGAAGCCGACATTACATTGTTAGTAATGTCTAGTCATAATAATGTAGTTAGAAGAATTAAATATATAGATTGTGTACCAGTTTCAATTGGTACAATTTCTTTCCAATCTACATTAACAGAACCAACTCCCTTAACCTTTCCAATAACATTTAGAACAACACATTTTGAAATAAACTAAGAGATATAACATGAGTGAAAAAGAAATTCAGTATGGACCACGTGTAGTCGATGAGTATGTTAGACTATATAGAGCAATGATAGTGTGGTGTAATCAAAGAACTGGCGGTGGCAGATTTTTTGAATGGATGACAGTTGAACATCATAAGCTTACTATATGGAATGACTTATTTGATGCAGTAGAAAAAGCAGGATATACTATCCATAGAGATGACATGAGTGATACTATCTTTGATCCTGTTCATGGCGTTTTTAGAAACGTTTATGAGCAATACGAAAAAGATAAAGATTATCAAAAATTGTCACGCGCTGTTGCTATGATTCTTTGGCATCGGCCTTCATTTAGAATTATAAATGAATATACCCCTGATACACTATGTCAATTAATTATACAAAAAGCAAATGATTATCATTATAGCAATATTTTCATATATAGACGTAATGCTATGAATCGTTTACTATCTTTATATTGGGCTGAAGAAAGTCAAAATTGGACTGAAAATAATTGGGCGGTTTCTGATTTAAATCTATCTAAATGGAAACCAGAAGAACCAGATGAAAAAAGATTAAACCAATTAAGAGATCAAGAAGTAAAAACTAGAGAAAAAAATATCATGGTTTGGCGATGGATGGGTAGATTTGGTTGTCGATACTCATCAACTTCATACGAAGATTTATATCAAGTCGGTGGTGATATGACAATTCTTCATATTACTTTTAGATGGCTGTTTTATAATATTTGGGACTTCATGAGTTTGCAAGAAAAAGGTCATATAGGCGATAATAAATATTATATAAAGATGGATGCTTATGACAAATTAGAAGAATTGTTAAAGCACGAGCATCGGCCAACTTTTTCTAATATGCATGTAGAGGTTTAATGATAAATTTAGATAATGTATTGAGTGATTGGAAAACTGATAGCGTTATTAATCAAAATGATTTAGCAAGATCTTCGGTAGACACCGCAACACTCCACGCGAAATATTTACAGTTGTTAGCTATAGCAAAATTGCGATTGAAAAAAGTAAAGCTAGAGCAAAAAATTCTATTAAAACAAAAATGGAAATATTATAATGGAAAAATGGACCAGTCCGAAATAGAAAAATTAGGATGGGATTACGATCCATTTGAAGGCTTAAAGGTAATGAAAGGTGAAATGGATTACTATTATGATTCAGATGTAGAAATCCAAAGAAGTGAAGAAAAAATTGAATATTGTAAAACATTAGTAGAAACTTTGCACGAAATAGTAGAAACTTTAAGATGGCGACACCAAACAATTGGAAATATAATTAAGTGGAAACAATTCGAAAGTGGTGGATAAATTAATCATACAAAAGAAAAATGAAAGCATTATGCTTGTAGGCTGTGATTTTGGTATTGCTGCTGAATTAAGTGAGTTTTTTTCTTTCTTTGTTCCTGGATATAAATTCATGCCTGCGTTTAGAAATAAAGTGTGGGATGGAAAGATAAGATTATTTAATGCTCAAACACACGAGTTAGCATTAGGATTATTACCATATGTAAAAGACTTTTGCAAAAAACGTAATTATGAAATTGAATATGAAGATGGTCCATATGGTCCACCTGAAAATTTTAATAATATAAATCCAAAAGAAATCATGTCTTTTATAAAAAGTTTAGACTTACGTAGCCGTAATGAAGAAATAGAAATAAGAGACTATCAGTTTAATGCTATATGTGAAGGAATTAGAAGAAAGAGAGCTGTACTCTTATCTCCAACTGGATCTGGTAAATCTCTCGTTATTTACGCTTTAATGAGGTGGTACTTACATAATTACGATCAAAAGGTTTTAATTATAGTACCAACAACTTCTCTTGTTAGACAAATGTATTCAGACTTTGAAGATTATTCTTCAGCAGATCAGTCTTGGATACCAAATGATGAGTGTCATGTGATTTACTCTGGTCAACCAAAGATAAATATAAATGAAAGGGTGTTTATTAGTACATGGCAATCCATATATAAATTACCACCAACGTGGTTTGAACAATTTGGAATTGTGTTTGGTGATGAGTGTCATGGATTTAAATCTAAATCTTTAACTTCGATTATGAACAAATCACGTAATGCATCCTATAGGTTTGGAACTACTGGCACTCTCGATGGAACACAGACCCACCAATTGGTACTAGAAGGGTTATTTGGTAAACTATTAAAGGTTACAACCACAAAGCAGTTACAAGATGAAAATACTCTCGCTGATTTAAATATTTCAATGATAGTTTTTAAACACAGTGAAGAGACTCGAAAAAACTTTGGCCAATTATCATACCGCGATGAAATTGAACATTTAATTACTGATAAAAAAAGAAACACATTTATTAGAAATTTAGCATTAAAGCAAAAGGGAAACACATTAGTTTTATTTCAATTTGTTCAAAAGCATGGTAAAGTTTTATTTGATATGATAGAATCTAAAGCTGAAGAAGGTAGAAAAATTTTCTTTGTTTCTGGAAATACGGAAGCTTCTGACAGAGAAGCAATTAGAAAAATTACAGAAGGACAAAAAAATGCGATCATCGTGGCCTCCTTGGGAACTTTTAGCACTGGTATTAATATACGCAATCTTCATAATATCATATTCGCTAGTCCAAGTAAGTCACAAATTAAAGTCTTACAATCAATCGGAAGAGGACTTAGGAAATCTGATGACGGTGCAGCCGCAAAATTATTCGACCTTGCAGATGACTTACATTGGAAAAACAGAAAAAACTATTCACTATTACATGGGATAGAAAGATTAAAAATATATAAAAAAGAGAAATTCAAATATAAAATATATGAAGTGGAAGTTGAATGATTCGACAATTTAAATTTACAAATGGCGAAGAAATTATATGTGAAGTAGTTTCAAGTGAGCCAGACGAAGATGAAATCATTGCACGCTTTTGCTTTAAAATTTTAAAATTAGAAGCTGCTCATGACATAACGTATTATTCTTTTAGACCTTGGATGATGCTAAAAGATGAATTAGAAGAACCAGTTTCTATTAATGCTTATCATATAGTTGCAATGGCAAATCCATCTTCAGAAATGCTTAAAGAATATAAGCAAGCTCTCATAAGATTTAAAACAGAAGATGAAGCCGCCGGCGGATCAATGAATATAGATGAAGCAATGGACAAACTTGCAGCGTCGTTAGAGGACATAGATAATTTAGAAGAATCAAATGGAAACGTAATAGAATTTCCGTTTGACAAAGATAAACTACACTAGTATATCCCCATCTCCAAAACCACTTTAATATTATACCACAGCTGTGCGAGATGTACACCCCTAAAACACACTTTTTTCAAAAAAAATGAAAAAAAAGTTGTTTACTTTTGGTGAAAAATATGGTAGTATAGTAAAGTATGTTGAAGGAGAACTTATAACATGGCAAAGAAAAAAAATATACATTATGTAAACAATTCTGAGTTCTCTCAAGCAGTGGTTGATTATGTAAAAGAAGTTAATAAAGCAAAAGAAGCTGGAGAAAAATTACCAGTTGTTCCTGACTATATTGCTGTCTGTTTTCTAAAGATCGCACAAAATTTATCTCATAAATCTAATTTTATACGTTATACTTATAGAGAAGAAATGGTAATGGATGCTGTAGAAAATTGCTTAAAGGCAATTGAAAACTACAACATTAATGCTGCTACGAGAACTGGCAAACCGAATGCCTTTGCATATTTTACACAGATCATTTGGTACGCTTTTTTAAGACGTATTCAAAAAGAAAAGAAACAACAAGATATTAAACATAAGTTTATGACACAATCTGGAGCTGAAGCATTTTTATATTTTGGAGAAGAAGATGGTGCGGCTACTGTTGCAAATCATTTTGTAGATGTGTTGAAAGATCGCATTGAAAAAGTAAAACATTATGATACGGAATTTAAAGAGTTTGCAAAGAAAGAAAAAATAAAACGTAAAACTAAAATTGCAGATTCTAATTTAGAGGAATTCTTTGAAGAATGAAAATAGCTATTCTTAACGATACTCATTGTGGTATACGTAATAGCTCTAACATTTTCCTAGACAACGCTGAAAAATTTTATAGTGAAGTATTTTTTCCATACTTACTAGAAAATAATATTAAGCACATTTTACATCTAGGAGACTATTATGATCATCGTAAGTTCATAAATTTTAGAGCTCTTAATAGAAACCGCCAACATTTTTTAGATAAATTAAGAGAACACAAGATTACTATGGACATCATTCCTGGTAATCATGATACGTTTTATAAAAATACAAATGAAGTAAATTCATTAAAAGAACTCCTTGGCCATTTTATGAATGAAATTCATATTGTAATGAAGCCAACTGTTATGACATATGGCAGCATGAAAATAGCATTGCTACCTTGGATTGCAAATGATAATTATGATGAATCTATTAACTTTGTAAAAACATGTAAAGCTGATTGGTTAGCTGGTCATTTAGAGTTAACTGGATTTGAAATGATGAGAGGTGTTAGAAACACTCATGGTATGGATCCAAAATTATTTTCACGGTTTGAAAATGTGCTAAGTGGCCACTATCATGTTGGATCTAAAGAAGGTAATATACATTACTTAGGATCTCAAATGGAATTCTTTTGGAGCGACGCTCATGATCCAAAACACTTTCACGTTTTAGATACAGAAACAAGACAGTTAACTCCAATTTTAAATCCACATACTTTATTTTATCGTATTAATTATGATGATAGAGTATTTAAACCAGATGAATTTGATCTTTCTCTTGTTGATGAAAAATTTGTAAAAATAGTTGTATATAATAAAAGTGATATATTTACATTTGACTCATTTGTTGATAGAATACAAAATAGGCCAATACATGAACTAAAGATAGCAGAAAACTTTAGCGATTTCGTTGGCTCAAATGTTGACGATGAAAACATATCAATAGAAGATACTAGTGTTTTACTCGATAGTTATATTGACGCAGTAGATACAGAATTAGATAAAGACATCATTAAGTCTAAAATGAGAAACTTAATGACAGAAGCTCAGGCGCTTGAAATTTTATGATTTTATTTAAAACTCTTAGATGGAAAAACTTTCTGTCAACAGGTAATACTTGGACAGAAATAAATTTAAATGATACAAAGTCTACATTAATTGTAGGTCAAAATGGTGCAGGTAAATCTACACTATTGGATGCTTTGGCGTTTGCTTTATTTGGTAAACCACATCGAAATATTAATAAACCACAACTTATAAACTCAATCAATAACAAAGATTGTCGTGTTGAAGTTTCCTTCAATGCTTTAGGATCTGAGTTTAAAATTATTAGAGGTATTAAACCAGGAATATTTGAAATTTGGCAAAACGGAAAACTGCTTAATCAGTCTTCTCATGCCAAAGAGTACCAGAAGATCCTCGAACAAAACATCTTAAAACTTAATCACAAAAGTTTTCATCAAATTGTTGTGTTAGGTTCTTCCTCCTTCATTCCATTTATGCAACTGCCTTCACAACATAGAAGGGATGTTATCGAGGATCTTCTGGATATTAATATTTTTTCTAAGATGAATCAACTATTAAAAGAACAAACAGGTTCATTAAAAGATACACTTAGTAAAATTGAATATGATTTGGAATTAACAAAAGAAAAAATAAGTCTGCAAGAAAAATATATTAAAGAAGTGGAGACTCTTAGCAATGATCAGGTGGAATACAAAGAAAATGAAATATTCCTCGCGGAAGCTGAAGTCACGGAACTACAGTTCATCAATAGTGAAAAGGAATCCGAAATCAATCTTTTATCAGATGGGCTCGATGAAGCGCTTAAAAAAAGTCACAACAAAAAACAAGCTCTCTTACAATACAAGGCTGAATTCAATCAAAAAATCGCGACCCTCGTCAAAGACTCGAAATTTTACGAAGAAAATGATACATGCCCATCATGTTCCCAAGATATTAGTGAGAGTTTACGATCAGAGAAACTTTCCTCCTCCAAAGCTAAGGCAGCAGAGATTAAAAAAGCTCTCGACGATGTCGCTGAACAGTCAACTATTGTGGAACAAGATATTGAGCGGCTCAATCAAACCGCTGCTAAAATACGAGAAACCACCGCATCTATTTCTAGCAACAATAAAGAAATCTTACGGTTGCAAGGACAGATTAGAAATCTCACCGATGCCATATCAAAAATACGCGGCAATGATGGGGATGTGGTAAAATCACAGAAAGAATTAGAAAGATTAAATAATGATTCTAATGATTTTTGGCAAGCAAAGTTGCAGACAAATGAATCTTTAAACTATAATATGATAATGTCAGAAATGCTTAAAGATACTGGTATTAAAACAAAAATCATTAAACAATATTTACCAGTAATTAATAAACTAGTGAACAAGTATTTACAGATACTTGACTTTTTTGTTTACTTTGATTTAGATGAAAGTTTTCAAGAAACAATTAAATCTAGACATAGAGATTCTTTTTCATATGATTCATTTAGTGAAGGTGAAAAACAAAGAATCGACTTAGCACTATTGTTTACTTGGAGAATGGTAGCTAAAATGAAAAATAGTGTTTCAACTAATCTTTTAGTTTTAGATGAAACATTTGATAGTTCATTAGATCATGAAGGTGTAGATAATCTTATGAAAATTTTACATACACTTGATGATGATACTAATGTATTTGTCATATCCCATAAAGGTGAAATATTAGATGGGAAGTTCAATAACAAGTTAGAGTTTGCAAAAGTAAAAAATTTCAGCAAACTTGTAAATAATGGTGTTACAGATACTAATAATGTGGTATAATAAATTAATTGACTTAAACAGGAGTATATTATGGAACTAAGCGAATCAACTTTAGCAAAGTTGAAAAATTTTGCAGGGATTAATTCTAACCTTGTAATTAAAGAAGGCAATCAAATTTCAACTATTTCAGAAGCTAAGAACATTCTAGCTGTTGCAAATGTAGAAGAAACATTTGATAAAACCTTTGGTATATACGATTTAAATGAATTTCTTGGTGTTTTAGGTTTAGTTGATAAACCTCGTATTCAACTAAAAGATGATCATGCTGTTATTGGAGATTCAAGCGGCAGATCAAAGATTCGTTATTATTTCTCTGATGTAGAAATGTTAACTACACCAACAAAGACTGCATCAATGCCTTCAGTGGATGTTAAATTTCATTTAGACAATGATACATTAAATCGTATTAAACGTGCCGCAGCAGCACTTGGACACACTGAACTCACCGCTTCACCTGGCGGAGATGGTGTTGTATCACTTACTGTACAAAGCAGTGATAATTCGACTGCAAATACTTTCAGTATTGATGTAGTCGGCGAATCAAACACAGATAAATATAATCTCATATTTAATATTGCTAATTTAAAAATGATGTCTGGTAATTATGATGTTGAGGTTTCATCTAAATTAATTTCGCAATTTACTAATACTGAAAACAACTTAACCTACTGGATTGCAGTAGAAAAAAATTCTAATTATGGAGAATAAGAATGGATCATAAAAAAGCTTACGAACAAATGAATAATATTTGTCGTTCAACAATTGCAGTTATTGATACAGTAACACAGCGTGGTGGTTTTAGAGGAGAAGAACTTTCTACAATTGGTCAATTACGTGATCAGTGTACACAAGGTATTTCAATTGTGGAAGCCTTTAAACAAGAAGAAGACGAAGCTGACGAGTAGCGTTTGTCTTTTTAAAATGGAGTGATATATGAATAATGATTTTTTGTGGGTAGAAAAATATCGCCCACAATATGTGAAAGACACCATTTTACCTGAACAGCTTAAACAAGTATTTCAAAAGATTGTAGATTCTGGTGAAGTTCCTAATATGCTTTTCACTGGATCTGCTGGTCTTGGTAAAACAACTGTTGCGAAAGCAATATGTAATGAACTAGATTTAGATTACATTCTAGTTAACGGATCTGAAGAAGGCAACATTGAAACTCTTCGCACGAAGATAAAACAATTTGCTTCTTCAGTATCTTTATCCGGAGGATATAAAGTAGTCATCCTTGATGAGGCTGATTATCTTAATCCACAATCTACGCAACCCGCATTGCGTGGATTTATTGAAGAATTTGCAAACAATTGTAGATTCATTTTAACTTGCAATTTTAAGAATCGCATTATAGATCCTTTACATTCTCGTTGTTCAGTGTATGAATTCAATACAGATCGCAAAACATTAGCTGGACTTTCTACACAAATGTTACAAAGACTAGAGGATGTTCTTAAACAAGAAAATGTAGAATATGAACGTAATACATTAGCTCAAGTTATTTTAAAACATGGACCTGATTGGAGACGTGTTCTTAATGAATGCCAACGATATGCAATCAGTGGAAAAATTGATGCCGGAATACTTGTAAATTTATCTGATACATCATATCAAAATTTATTTACTTATCTTAAAGGTAAAGATTTTAAAAAGATGAGACAATGGGTTACTAATAATATTGACACTGATGCGTCAAGTATTTTCCGTGGAATCTATGATAGAATGCAAGATAAAGTTAGACCACAATCAATTCCGCAACTTGTATTAATCTTGGCTGACTATCAATATAAAAATGCTTTTGTTGCAGATCATGAATTAAATGTTGTTGCATGCATGACTGAAATCATGGCAAATGTGGAGATGCAATGATGGTAGCATATGATGGTTTAAATAATGCTTGTATATTTGATTTTGAAACACTATCACAAGAACAAACAAATGGTGTAGTTGTTTCTATGGCAATGTTAAACTTTTCTGAATCACGTTTTACTAGTGATACAATTTCATATACGTTCGATGAATTAGTTGAACAAACTCATATGATTAAATTTGATGTCCAAGATCAAGTTAAAAGTTATAAACGACATATAAACAAAGATACATTAAATTGGTGGATGGAACAAGGTGATTTAGCAAAAGAACAAATTAAACCTTCTTCTGATGATAAATCTATTTCAGAACTATATGGATTTTTTGTTGTAAACAAATCAGCCAATGTCAAAAAAGTTTATACAAGAGGAAATACTTTTGATCCTATCTTTCTTGAATATATAATGAGACAGACTGGAAATCCGATGCCTTATGAATGGTGGGAAGTTAGAGATACTCGCTCTATAATTGAAGGCTTAAGTTGGGGATCAGATTTAAAGAATAGTTTTATTCCACCTAACTGTGAAAACTTTATAGCTCATGATCCAAAGCATGATATTGCTATGGATGTTATGAGATTACAAACATTAGTACAGGCAATTCAATGATAGTAGCAGCAGGTTGTGGGTACACAGCACCAAATCCAAATGTTTCTTGGCAAAATTGGCCAGAAATTGTAGCAGAAAAATTAGATAAGCCTCTTTATAATTTTGCAAAATATGGATATGGAAATGATTATATTTTAGATAAAACACTTCCATTTATATCTCGTAATTATAAAGAGATTGATTTAGTTATAATTGGTTGGACTGATGCTACTCGATTACATTTTTATTATAAACATCATTTTAATCCTACACGTTGGTTGGATGGTAAAGATGGAGATGACTATTCTTCAGTTTATAATTTTTTAGGTGATCGTCCTTATTCTGTTGCACAAGCATTAATATCAAAAACAGATCCAAGCTTTTTTGCAGAAAAGTATTATGATGAACTCGAAACTCTTACTGATATATGCGAAGCACTAAATATAAAATATATTTTTGCTCAAATGCTTCCACCTATTGATTATGAATATATACCTTTTAAATTTCCTCATAGAAATCTAGTGACTAAAGGATGGTTAAGACATCCAGTATATGATCAACCTATGTCTAAAGTGTTAGCAAGAAATAAAGAAAAATATTTAATTTCAGATGAAGATCCACATCCAAATAAAGCTGGTCATGAATATATAGCTAGTATGTATTTAAAAAAATATAATAGACTTTATGGATAATATATTATGAATCATTTTGATTATTTAAATTCTATAAACACAACCAAGAAAGATATTATGGTTGATGATATAGCAGAAAAAGAATATAACCCCTTTATGGTTAATCGTGGTTTATCTTATTTTAATGATACTGTTATTCTTGCAAATGAAATGAATAAGTATCATAACATAGATAAGAAACTACAATATCATTTTCTTATAAATATGGTTAGACAACGGAAACGTTTTAGTAAATGGTTTAAAGCGGAATCCGTAAGTGATATTGAAGCGGTTAAAGTGTACTATGGTTATAGTAATGAAAAAGCAAGAGTAGCTTTGACCCTTCTGTCGCCTGAACAAATAACTATAATAAAACAGAAGGTGAATAAAGGTGGAAGAAGAAAATAATTTAATAGAATGGTCGCCAGATCTTATGCTGGAAGTAACCATAGATGAGCCAGACGATTTTTTAAAAATTAAAGAAACACTAACAAGAATCGGTGTTGCATCTAGAAAAGATAAAAAGCTCTACCAATCATGCCATATATTACATAAACAAGGACGATATTTTATCGTGCACTTTAAAGAATTGTTTTTGCTTGATGGAAAAAAATCTAACTTAGAAGAAACAGATATTGCCCGTAGAAATACAATTACTACTTTACTAAGTGATTGGGGTTTACTTACTATAGAAAAGAAAGAAGCATTAGAATGTGCTCCATTAAGAACTATAAAAATTATATCATTTAAAGATAAACACAATTGGGAGCTTTGTCCAAAATACAATATTGGAAGAAAGTAAGTGGATTGTTTAATAGTAGTTGATGCATGGAAACAACTTAAAGATTATGATTTAGAAAAATATCCTTGGTTAAGTGATGAAACTACTTCTTTTGGAAAATACTTAAATACACAATTAAAACATATTGATTGTGACATATTTAAGTATACTAAATACGATGAAGAACTTATGGATGAGATAACGGTTGGCAAACAAATAAATGAAATCCCTGAAGGTTATAATTATTATTACTTTTGTGGATTTCATTTAGGAAGATGTATTCCAAAATTAACTCAAAACATAGAAAATTCTGGATGTGTTTTAAACTTAAGTCTTTTATTTCCTGAAGATTCTTTTGAATCAAAAAAACAAATGGACAAATATTTTTATTATAGTTATGCTAAAGGATTCGAACATATTAGCTTTGTGGCATGATTACAAATCACCTTTATATGATTTAAAAACACAAGACGAAATTGATTATGAAATAAGAGAACAGTTTCGTTATAAAAACTGGTCCATACAATATAAATCAGTTGAGGATGAGCTTGACTCAAATAACAAAAATATAATTTTAATACCATGGGTAGTAATTCATGAACTTGAAAACATTACTCTGTGGTTAGAAAAACATTTTACTCCATCATTAATACAATTCATTTTCTCTCGCTATATTGAGGTTGGCGTTATTTGGTGTTTAGAAGTTATTCCAGAAAACAGTTCTATAGTTAATGATATAATAAATTTCTTTAGAAAACATGATATTGATCATCACTTAAGTTTTTATGATAACCGTTATTCACTAGAAAGCGTAGAGCCACATATAAAAAAATATTTTAAATTATCTAAAACTAAAAATAGAATGTTGCCTAGATATAATTGGAATCATGATTATTATCTTAAAAGAACATTTAAAGATAGTCATCCTAATCTAGCAAAAAAAGTATGTTATGTCATAGGAAAAGCAAGTTCCAACGAATTTAGAATTTTATCTATGCTTGAAGCATCTCGTAGAAATATCTTAAATCATGAAGATACTTTCTTTACATTATGTGCAGACCAACCTGATACGCCAATAGAAAATTATTTAGAAGATGTAAGAATAAAATTAAATAGTTTTATAAAAGAAACACCAAAACAATATAGAAGCTATTATTATGAAATTTTAAATAACAATTTATTATTTAAAGAAGTGTTTAAAATTAGACAAGTAGATAGGAATGGAAATACTGTTAAAGTGAATAGAGCTAATATTGATCAGTATGCCTCTTTTCCACAAACTGATTTAGCTTTATTGAATGTTTCTATAGAAACCAGACCATATGCAAATTCATTAACAGAAAAAACATTAAAACATTTGAAGCATGGTAAACCTTTTTTAGTATTTGCAAAAATGGGAACAATGAAGTATCTTCAAGATGAAGGATACAAATTATATGATTGGATAGATTATTCTTACGATAATATAGAAAATCATTACGAAAGATTTTATGCGTTCTTTGACGAAGTTGAAAGATTAGTTTATATGGATGATATGGATACAACTTTCGGTTATGATAAAAAAACACTAATGGTTAATGAACACAATAAAATGATATACCAACAAAAAGTAGTAGAGATGATAAACAATTCTGAAACTTTTTGGTAAAAAAATGACTACCGGCTATTTAAATTTGGTATAGCAATAACTATATAAATACTATCGGAGTGCGGATAGTCCGGCTCCATTTAATCTTGCTTGATCAAAAGGAGATAACAATGACAGGCTTACAACAACTTTTTCCCCGTTCATCTTTTGTAGGATTCGATCATCTATTCAATGAACTTGAATGGACAGCAAAACATGCGAATGATCATTATCCACCTCACAATATTATTAAAGTAGGTGAAAGTGACTATTTAATTGAACTTGCAATTGCTGGATTTTCGAAAGACGAACTTTCTGTAGAAGTTAAAGATCGTACTTTAACTGTGGCTGGGGATCACAAGTCAAGAGGTCGTGAATTCATTCATCGTGGTATTTCTACCAAGAAGTTTAAACGCACGTTCCGGCTGTCTGAGCACGTACAAGTGCACGGAGCAGATATTCAGGATGGTATTCTTGCAATTGAATTGAAGTACGTCATCCCTGAAGAAATGCGTCCTCGTAAAATTAACATTGGAAAATTTAACGAGGTCGAAAATGACACAACACATACTGACAATAAGCAACTACTTACGGAATCCGATTGAAAGTCTTTTGGATTTTTTCAAAACTTGGAATTCTTATGTAAAACGCCAAAGGCAATACAAAGATACCGTAAAAGAATTAAGTAGATTGACAGATGCAGAATTGAATGACATTGGTATAAATAGAGGTGATATTAGATCTATTGCCCGCGCTGATGTAGACATGAATCCTAATCTAAGAGGATGGGTGTAATGTTCTATGTTGAAAGCGTTACTATTGGTCGTCGTTCTATTATCTCCAGAATCTGGCAGGGGATTCAAAATACCTGTGAGATTATTGGATACAGCAGAGCAGCATCACATTTAGCTTCACTTGGTTATCATGAAGAAGCTAAAAATTGTATGATGGAAATTGCAAAGCTAAAGAAAAGCTGACAGAAAAATCACAGCGGAGGGGCTGTCATGGCCCCTCAGGTCTAACACACACATAACACAGGAGACTTAAATGTCAAATCCATATCAAATCCGCTATGATGTTTTAAACATGGCAAAAGAAATGCTAGACAAGCAATACGACATGCAAATGGAACTAGCATATAAAGCAATGGCAATGTATAAAGATAACACTGAACAAGCTTTAGAAGCTTATCAAAAATACATTCCAAAAGCGATTACTCCAGAAGAAATCAAAAATCAAGCTGATAAACTTTATGAGTTTGTTTCAGAAAAAAAGTAAAAAAAAATGCAAATTAATTGCATTTAATGGTGTACAATCGATTTAAACTATGGTAGTATAGTTATATCAAATGGAGAAAATGATATGACAAAGTTTAACAAATCACAATTTACCTATCATGGCGGATATCTTGAGTACACAGGTACTTACGAAGGTCAACCTACATGGGATGAAGTTGCTCCAAACTGTCATCCAAGTCGGGTTGGCCAGCCTATGGAATTGTTCATTGCACGGTTTAAATATAATGGACCATTTACAAAAGCAAAGTTTGTTAAAGAACTTATTAAAAATTTTACTGTTGAAGAATACGTTGAAGCACGAAACAAAAAAGGTTCAGACGGTGCTCCTTTAAATATACTAAAGAATAAAAACCCTGCATGGTATGAAAAAATAATTATGGACTGGAGGTCAAAAGCCTTAGCATAAAAAATTTCAATTAAATGCATTTAGGGGGTTTACAAACCCCCTTTTTTAGTATAGACTGTACTAATCAAAAAGGAGAAAACATTATGACTTACGTTCTAATATCGGATATCGCCTATACTTCAACTAAATCAGAAATCAAACAATTCGCAAAAGAACATGGGTGTGCACTTTCACTATTCCAAACAAACGGACCAGGTGGTGGAAATCATGTGTGTACTTTCACATCTAACAACTTAGATTATATCCAAGAATTATGCGATCAACTACAACTACCCCACTCAAAAATATTAACATCATAAATAAAGGGGTTTACAAACCCCCAAAAATATGGTAGAATATAAATCTAACTGGAGGTATTCTATTGTCATTCTATACGTCTGTGAATCGTTATGGCAACACAATCATGTACCGTGGATATAATGATAGTGGCGCGCCTATTTCATATAAAGAAAAATTCAAACCAACTCTTTACACGAGGTCTCAAACTCCTACTAAGTTTGTTTCCTTTGATGGTGGATATGTAAAGCCAAGACCATGTGATAGCATGAAAGAAGCTAAAGAATGGTTGGAATTTCATGGTGAAATGGATGGCTTTAAAGCCTATGGTACTACAAATTATATCCATCAATTCATTACAGATAAGTTTCCATCAGATATTAAATTTAATCCTAACCATATAAACATTGTAAACTTTGATATTGAGGTTGCTTCAGATGATGGGTTTCCTATTCCAGAAGCAGCAGCTCATCCTATTACAGCAATTACTTTAAAATCTAGTAAGTCTTCTATATTTCAAGTTTGGGGTTTAGATAATTATG
>Ga0181576_10000006_pt1 | contig 195959 bp, 216 predicted proteins | sample 101ome_22_FD_132464 | JGI IMG/M metagenome (GOLD analysis project Ga0181576, IMG submission 132464) | Coastal salt marsh microbial communities from the Groves Creek Marsh, Skidaway Island, Georgia - 101412BT metaG (megahit assembly) | ecosystem: Environmental > Aquatic > Marine > Intertidal... | reverse complement strand
ACCAAACAACAACCACAACAAACCAAACAACAACCACAACAAACCAAACAACAACCACAACAAACCAAACAACAACCACAACAAACCAAACAACAACCACAACAACAACCACAACAAACCAAACAACAACCACAACAACAACCACAACAAAAGAATAAATTAGATAAGAATTATGTAAAGACAAGAACATTTGATGATGTTGTTAATGAGACAGTCGGACCTACTATACCAGCGCCAAATATTAGTAAATATGATGGATTATGCTTAAAAAATGATAATAATGAAGGATGGATGAAGTATCCAAATGATGTACCATTATTAGATGATAAAGATTTATTTGTTATTCAAGGATTTACAAATCCATTAGATACAATATTTAGTGATAATACACAAATAGATGGACCATCTGTTGATGGGGGAGAAGATAGTTCAAAAAGTTTATTTATGTTTAAGAATAATGTAGTTAGTCCATTATGTTGTCCATCAACATTTAGTACATCATCAGGATGCGTATGTACAACAGAAAAACAAAGGAACTATGTGAATAATAAAGGATATGGAAATAAAAATCTATGTTTAACCGATTAATTTACTATGAATTCTATCATACAAACGACTTGCCATATCATCTTGATTATTTAAATTATTAATACGTTGAGTTTCTTGTTCTTGTTTTTTAATTTTATTTTTATTATATATTTTTAAATCTTTATCAGACATATTATATGATAAATTACTTCTATCAGATTTAACACTATTTATAGTTCTATTAGATACAGTTTCTATGGTATCATTAATATAATTATCATCATATGCTTTTTTAAGGTCATAATAATGTAATCCATTACCAGTAGATCCACCAAAATTATTAACCCTTCCCTGTCCTAAAACAACAATACTATCAGCACCACTATAAGATATCTTTTCTTCTGGTTCTCTTATTCTTATTTGATTCTTTTTTTTTAATAATTTTTTATTTTTTTCTCTATTGAAAGCGTCATTAAATGTTGATGAATTTACCTTAGAATTAAATATTTGTTTATTATCATCATATTTTGAATTATACCATTCACCATGACCATCATCGAAAGGATCAGTTATTTTATTATCTTCAAATACTTTATTAAATTTACTATTACTAAATTTTTTATTTAGATTAAGATTTTGAGAATTATTTGATTCTTGAGTTTCATTAAATATTTTTTGATCATTTTTCAATGAATTATGATCTGAAATATTATTCTCCATATTATGTTTTTTTAATAGTACCTTATATGCTAGAACAACATTTTTAAATACATCGGGATTACCCCCTTTATCTGGATGTGTCTGAATTGCTTTATTTAAATATGCTTTTTTTAAAGTTGAAAGTTCAAAATTTTTTGATATATTTAATATTTTATACGGATTAAAATTATTTTTATTAGATAATTTATTTAGTGTTTTTTGTTGATTTTCAATAATATCTTGTTGATTTTTGTATAAATTTAATAATTCATCATATGATAAATTCTGTGTTTCCATAATATTATATAAATATAAAATATTTAATTACATACCGAATATATAATAATAATCTAAAAATTCACAAAAATTATAATCCATTTATCTATATATATAATTAAATTAATTTATTTATTTAAACATAAATTTGATATATATATATATTATTTTATTAAATTTATATAATGGATCCGAAAAATATTAATAGAACATCATTTTGTAACCACGAAACATATCATATTATATCTAATGAATTAAAACAATATATATTAACGGACATGTATAATAGATGTACTATTAAATTTAATGATAAATATGCTATAATATATAACAAAAAATTTAAAAATAATTTTAAGAATAAACATATTATATGTTATAAATCATATGGATCACCATATTTATTATATTGTACAAAAGTTAATAATATACCATATAGTATATTAATAGATAAAAAGATTAATAAAGGACATAGTTTACCAAAGATGTTTATTGCTAATTACAAATTTGATTCAGATATTTATGAAGGATCTTTATTTGAGTGTGAGTTAGTAAGAGATAATAAAAATAATTGGTTTATATTAATAGGTGATGTATATTATCTTCGCAATGAAATAATGAAAAAAAATAAAAATATAATTGAAAGAGTAAATTTTATTTATGATATGTTAGAAAATAACTATACTCAAAATGATTTTACAAATATTTGTAATATTAGAGTTAAAAAATACTATGATATCGCTAATTACAATGATGTATTTAAAAATATGAAGATGCTAAATTATAAAGTACGAGGATTATATATTATTCCAATAAATATTAATTTTGCTAATATTTTGTATATATATACGGAAGATGATATCAAATGTATTAATAAAAATAAAAATATTAATTTCAAAGTTACAAAAGGTTCAAAACCAGAAATATATGATATATATTTAAGAGCACCAAATGGACATCAAAAGATAGATAATTTATATATTCCAGATATTAAATTTAGTAAATATATAAATGATGAATTTTTGGGAAAAGATTATATAGTAATGACATGTAATTATAATGAAACATTTGAAAAATGGCAAGGCATTAAAACAACTAAAAATACGATTCATCATATTAGTGATATTAAAATAGTTTAAAAAAAAAGATATAGAATATATATATATATATATATAATGCAGATTTTCGTTAAGACATTGACTGGAAAAACAATTACACTAGAAGTTGAACCTGATGATTCAATTGAAAATATAAAAGCAAAAATTAATGATAAAGAAGGAATTCCACCAGATCAGCAAAGATTAATATTTGCTGGGAAACAGTTGGAAGATGGTCGTACATTGTCTGACTATAATATTCAAAAAGAAAGTACACTACATTTAGTTCTTAGATTGCGTTAATTAATAGTTTGCGCCAGTTCATTTAGAGCATTTATATAATGTAATGTTTTATACTTTTTAGGATATTTTCTTCTATTGTGAATATATAATCTACGATTTTTTTGTAATAGTTCATCATGAATAGATTTTTTATTTCTTTCATGATGAATTTTTTTTCTTCTTAATTTATCTGTATTATCAGTTGGAAATAACTTATTGAATTCAGATGATTTCCATTCATTCTTTTTTACAGATTTATCTTTTTTTACAGATTCATCAATATCTGGCCATGGTTCAAGCTCTTCTCCAATCGGCTCTTCATCACTGCTTAACCCATGGTAACTTGTTAAATCATCTTTATTATAAAGTCTAGACATTATGGTTGATCTTTCTATTCCATTACTAAACATAATTGTTGGTTCATAATCATCATTTTTCTCAACATTTGTATTTAAATGTGTTATTGTAACATTATGTTTTTCACCTTTACTATCAATATAAATGACTTCATCACCGATTTTATATTTATTCATAATAATAGTTTTTTGAAAAGAATAAAAAAAAAATAAAATTAAATAAAATAGATGATAACTAAAACTATTATTCGATGCTCATTTTAAATGCTTCATCATCACAATAATAATCATCATCATCATCATCCATTAATATATCAATATTTTTATCAGTTACAGATGTGATAGGATCAGTATTTATATTTATATTTTCTAATTCTTGTAATAATTTTTCTTCATCTAAGAATAATGTTGAAGAGTTAGTACCTGATTTTATTTTTTGACCCATCATTACATTGCTAGATACACCCATTAACTTATCTAATTCTCCAAAAATACCAGCTTGGATTAATTGATCTGTTGTATCTTCAAATGAACATTTAGCCAGAGGACCTATATTACCAACTTTAATACCTTGACGATTAATAGATAATAATTTGCCGGTAGATGTCATCATATCACATAATAATTCAATATGACGATTATTAACATCTTCACCCGCGTCTTTAATTACATCTGTAATTTCATATATTAATTTACTTCTTGCTGCCTCTATTCCCAAAAGTTGATATATCTCTATTATATCATTTGATGAGGTTCTTGTATTATCCACATATTTATTATCTAAAATATCAATAAGATTTGTACCATCTGTTTCTAATATTTTTTCTGGAATAACTTTTATTTCACCTTTTTCGTATATAATTTGAGGAGTATCAGAATCACTAATAACAATATTAGAAATATTATTAATACCTTTAATGACAACATTATTAATCATATCTTCTTGAATATTTCTAAATCTAGAAATAATATCAGATTGATCATATACCCCATCATATTCAATACCATTATCATCATTTATAATAGATACTCGACCAATAATTTGTTTAGATGATTCATCTGAATATATGAATTTTATTTTTTGTGGATCATAGTTAGTTATAGCAATATAAACATCCTCCATTAATATTCCAGTATCTAATAATTTTTCTTTATCAAATACAAATCTTATAATCCAAGGAGAAACATTATAATTTTCAGTATATGTTTCTTCCAAAAATTCTTTATATATAGACAGGAATATATTATCATCATCTACAATACTTTGAAATCTATTATTATTTGGATCGTAATGAATATCACATGATTTAATGATATCATATAATTTAGTTTGTTCTAATTCATTTTTAATAAAATTACATTTATTAATATCTTTTGAGTTATCTTCACTTAAATATATTTTAACACTGGGTGATTTTAGATTTTTAGTAATATGTAATAATTCTCTGAGACGAGCAATACCCCTAGTGACATTTGATTTGGCACTAATACCTGCAGAGTGGAATGTATTAAGTGTCATTTGAGTAGCGGGTTCTCCTATACTCTGAGCAGCCAAAGCACCAACCATTTCACCTGGATTAATCCTTGATTTGTTAAATTGATAGCGAATTAAATCTATAATTGAATAAAATTCATCTTTTTGAATAATGTAATTTTTTATTAAAATAACAGGATTTAAATGAATGTCTATTAATATTTGTAAAATCTTATTATTTTTATTATTTTTGTTTACGTATAATTCATCTTTTAATTTATTAGATTCTTTATATATTTCATGTGGAGATATATTTGATTTACTTTCAGTTTTTTTACAAATATTAGATACTATCCTTTGAATATGAACAGGATAATTAATTTTTGTTTTAGTAACTGTGGTACCATTATAATTAAATATCTTTTTAATTAAATAATTTTTATGATCAATAAGCGTTTGAATAATTACTTTCATATCATTATTCATAGTTGTTTTATTGACCTGGACATCAACATATTGTGATATATCTTCAGAATTATTAAACATATAATTTTTACATATAGTATCTGTTGACATATTAATTATTGGTAGCAATTGTTCTTCTATGTAAATAGCATCCATGCCATCATTTCCATATATAAATTGTATAATAGTTCCGTTACTTGTTCTTACAGAATAATCAAATGATACACATAAATCTTCCAGTACTTTCATAATTTTTCTTTGAACATAACCTGTTTCTGCGGTTTTAACCGCTGTATCTATTAGACCTTCTCTTCCACCCATAGCATGAAAGAAGAACTCTTGTGGTGTTTGTCCACTAATGAAAGAATTTTCTACAAATCCTCTACCTTCAGCAGAATCATCATATTTGTAATAATGTGGTAAAGTTCTATCCTCATATCCATATGGAATTCTTTTAGCATCAACATTTTGTTGTCCCAAACATGCAACCATTTGTGAAATATTGTTAGGATTTCCCTTAGATTTGGATTTAACCATATGAGTTGCTCTATTCTTTTGATCTAAATTATTAAGGCCCATTGTACCAGTTTCTCGCAATGTTGTATTTAATATATTATTAATTTTCATTTCAAAATAATCTTTATTTGATAAACCTGTTAAATTTTCAAATATGTTAAAATGTAATTCTTGAATAATTGAATCAATTTCATTTTTTCTTTGATATATTTTCGTATTTATTTTATCTAATGTTGATTTATCTGCTATCATATCACTAATACCTATACTAAATCCTTCTATTAATAGAAAATATGTTACAATTTTTTGTAAATCATCAATTAAATTTTTAGCTAATCTAGGTCCATCAGATTTATTATCATTATATATTGTATGTATTAATCCTTTAGATGTTTGTGTAAATAATCCTTTATCAAATGTACCTTGTTTTATACTACCATTAACTATTTTAACTATATTTATAATATCATCATTTGGATTATTTTCTGACCAAGAATAATTTTTGTGTGTTAGATTTATATTTTTTGGAAGAATATATGATAAAACTTGATTTCCTGTCCATAATTCGACCTTATTATCTTTATATTTATATGAATATTTAGGTTTCGGTATAGTTCCATCGAAAGTTGATAAAGATGTAATTATATTCATAAATTGTTTTTTAGTAAATACTGAACATTCAATTACACTATTATTAAGTCCACTTGGCGATCCTTTAACTGGAATAATGTTTGTATTTTCCATATACAAATTTTTTGATTTAGATGCGATATAATTAACATTATAACTATTTGTCAATTTATATATACCAAGTAATGTATCTTGGACAATAGTTATTATTGGTTTATTTTCTCTAGGACTAATTATATGCTTAGTAACTGACATAATATCTTTTAGTTCTCTCCTTGTTTCGGATGACTGAGGAGCATGCATATTCATTTCATCACCATCAAAATCCGCATTATATGGAGGAGTAACACTAATATTTAGCCTGAATGTATTTCCTTTCATAACTCTAACTCTGTGACCCATCATGCTCATTTTGTGTAATGAAGGTTGTCGATTGAATAATACATAATCTCCATTTATTAAATGACGATTAACTGTATCTCCTATTTTTAAAATTATACTATCTTTATTTAGTTCATTGATAGACTTTTTAATACCATCATCCTTTTTAATAATAGTTTTTACTCCTGGATAATTTTCAGGTCCATTTTTTACATATTCATATAATTTATCAATATTATATATAGTAACTTTTTCTGGATATGTTAAATTCATAGCAATCTTTAATGGAACGCCTAGTTCATCTAATTCTATATTTGGATCAGGCGTAATTACACTTCTTGCAGAATAATCTACCCTTTTTCCCATCAGATTATTTCTTATTCTACCATCTTTACCCTTTAGCCTCTGACGAAGTGATTTTAAAGGTCTACCGGATCTATGTACCGCAGGAGATATATGTGGAATCTCATTATCAACAAATGTGGCAATATGATATTGTAGTACTTTTGTTAAATCATCTATAATATCATGTTTTGTATCCGTATTAACTTTTTGTAATAAACTATTATTACATTTTATTATGTCTGATAATTTATGAGATAAATCATCATCCATTCTTTGAGAATTATCCTGTTTTACAGATGGTCTCATAGATGGAGGAGGAACGGGTAAAACACTACATATCATCCATTCTGGCCTACACCAACTGCTTGTTAATCCTAAAAATGATACATCTTCATCACTAATCTTTTCAAGAATAGAACGAATATATTCAACACTTAAATTATGTTCAGGATTTTCTGAATCAATATTCTTAAAAATAGCTTTTATGCCATTTAATCCATCTAATTTATATTTATCTGGTTGAATACATCCACATCCATCAGGTCTTTCTTGACCACATCTGTTTATTCTTTGACACATTTTATTTATTTCTGTAAACCTATATTTTGGTGATTTTTTTAATGTTGTTTGAACTATAATGTCGTTTTTGTCTACTAATAACTTAGAACATTTAAAACAAACACATCTTAATATTTTCATTAAGTATGGTAAAAAATGATAATTATATACTGGTCTGGCTAATTCAATGTGTCCAAAATGCCCCGGGCAATCAATATTTTTCTGACCACATGTTTTACATACTTTGCCCATTTCTGTTACACCCATTCTAGGGTCAAATAATCCTTTAATAATTGGTTCATCTTTGTCATATGTATCATGTTTTGTTATCTCTACTACTGAGTTACCCCGTATATCATCCGGTGATAATATACTAAATTGAATAGATGTAACTGTTTTAGTATCCGGAGTATCCATTATATATATTATATTTCTTTTTTTTTAAATAAATAATATTTTATTATTTTTCAAATTAATTTAAGTATATAATTATAATATGTATTAAAATTATATATATATATGCCAAATATAGATAGTAATGGCTATTTTATAAATAATAATAAATTAATTGAAAAAGAATATGAAAAATTATTTAAAAATAAAGATAAAAAATTTTTTAAAAAATTATCAACAATAAAAAAAAAAGAATATATTGATTTATTTAAAAATATAAATTTAGAATTAAAAACACCTTTACAATTTATTATTATAAATTCTAAAATGGATATTAATACTAAAAAAATAGCATTAAATGCGATTCTAAGATTGAATAATCTTGATAAGGATTCCAGTGAATATAATAAATTAAATAATTGGATTCAAGAATTAATAAAGATACCTTTTAACATATATAATAATTTATCTATTAACTATAATTCTTCAATCAATGAAAAAAATGAGTTCTTGATAAATACAAAAAAATGTTTAGATAATGCGGTCCATGGACATATTAGTGCGAAACAACATATATTACAAGTAATAAGTAAATGGATTACTAATGATAAATCGGATGGTAATATATTAGCATTACAGGGGCCTATGGGTAATGGAAAAACAACATTAGTAAAAGATGGTATTTCAAAATCTATTAATAGACCATTTTCTTTTATAGCACTAGGTGGGACATCAGATGTTTCTTATTTTAATGGACATGGTTATACTTATGAGGGATCTAAATGTGGAATAATTGTTGATATATTGAAAAAAAGCAAATGTATGAATCCTATTATTTATTTTGATGAGTTAGATAAGGTAAGCGATACGTACAGGGGACAAGAAATAATACATATGCTCACACATATGACTGATTCATCTCAAAACTCTCTATTTATGGATAATTATTTTCATGGTGTTGATATCGATTTATCTAAAGTTTTGTTTATATTTTCATTCAATGATGAAACAAAAATAGATAAAATTCTTAAAGATAGAATGTATGTAATTAATACATCCGGATATAAATTATCTGATAAAATTATTATTGCTGAAAATTATTTATTACCAAAATTAATTGAAACATATAAATTAAATAATAAAATAGTATTTAATTATATTACTTTAAAATATATTATAGATAATTTTACATATGGTGAAGAAGGGGTTAGAAACTTAAATAGATGTTTAGAAACTATTATATCTAAATTTAATTTATATTTAATATTAAATTCAGATGATACAAAAAAATCTAGGATTGATCTAGATTTTAAGTTAAATAATTTTAGCATTCCCCATATATTTACTATAGATAATATTGATTCATTATTAAAAAAGAAAAAATTCACGGATAATCCCCCTGAACATATGTACGTGTAATATATATTTTTTTTTTATAATTGTATTTTTAAATGAGTAGAATACCAACTAATTTAAATAATAATACATTCGATAAACAAATAGTACTAAAAGAAAATAATAAAAATTTTAGTATTAATTGTTCTAATTTAACTGAACATATTAATTTAACATTTCCAAATACATATGGTTATCCGGATCAAATATTAAAAACAAATGGTTGTGGTGTTTTAGATTGGATTAATCAACCAAGTGGTGGTGGGGGTGATATTACTAGTATTGTTGCTGGCGATGGTTTATCGGGTGGATCTACTAGTGGAGATGCCACATTAAATGTAAATGTTGATAATAGTACAATTGAAATAAATAATAGTGGGTTATTAAATGTAAAAGATGGTGGTATAACTAATAATAAATTAGCTGGTGGAATAACGAATGATCAACTAGCGGGAAGTATAGCAAATAGTAAATTATCAGCTAGTACAGTAAGTTATGGAGGTGTTGCCCTAGCATTAGGAGAAACAGATGCCACACCAGCATTTGATTTAACCGATGCCACTAATTATCCAACAAGTAGCTTATCTGGAACAATAACGAATGCTCAACTAGCAGGGAGTATTACAAATGATAAATTATCAGCTAGTACCGTAAGTTATGGAGGTGTTAGTTTAGCATTGGGAGAAACAGATGACACACCATCCTTCGATTTAACCGATGCCACTAATTATCCAACGAGTAGCTTATCTGGAACAATAAAGAATTCACAACTAGAGGGAAGTATAACAAATGATAAATTAGCCGGTGGAATAACGAATGATCAACTAGCTGGAGGAATAACTAATGATCAACTAGCTGGAGGAATAACGAATGATCAACTAGCGGGTAGTATAGAAAATAGTAAATTATCAGCTAGTACAGTAAGTTATGGAGGCGTTACCCTAGCATTAGGAGAAACAGATGCCACACCATCATTTGATTTAACCTATGCTACAGGTTATCCAACAAGTAGCTTATCAGGGGCAATAACGAATGATCAACTAGAGGGAAGTATAACAAATAGTAAATTATCAGCTAGTACAGTAAGTTATGGAGGTGTTACCCTAGCATTAGGAGAAACAGATGCCACACCAGCATTTGATTTAACCGATGCCACTAATTATCCAACGAGTAGCTTATCAGGGGCAATAACGAATGCTCAACTAGCGGGGAGTATAACAAATGATAAATTAGCCGGTGGAATAACGAATGATCAACTAGCTGGAGGAATAACGAATGATCAACTAGCTGGAAGTATAGCAAATAGTAAATTAGCTGGAGGAATAACTAATGATCAACTAGCTGGAGGAATAACTAATGATCAACTAGCTGGCGGAATAACTAATGATCAACTAGCTGGCGGAATAACGAATGATCAACTAGCAGGTAGTATAGCAAATAGTAAATTATCAGCTAGTACAGTAAGTTATGGAGGTGTTACCCTAGCATTAGGAGAAACAGATGCCACGCCAGCATTTAATTTAACCGATGCCACTAATTATCCAACAAGTAGCTTATCTGGAACAATAACGAATGCTCAACTAGAGGGTAGTATAACAAATGATAAATTAGCCGGTGGAATAAAGAATTCACAACTAGAGGGAAGTATAACAAATGATAAATTAGCCGGTGGAATAACGAATGATCAACTAGCTGGAGGAATAGCAAATAGTAAATTAGCTGGAGGAATAACGAATGATCAACTAGCGGGTAGTATAGAAAATAGTAAATTATCAGCTAGTACAGTAAGTTATGGAGGTGTTACCCTAGCATTAGGAGAAACAGATGCCACACCAGCATTTAATTTAACCGATGCCACTAATTATCCAACGAGTAGCTTATCAGGGGCAATAACGAATGCTCAACTAGCGGGAAGTATAACAAATGATAAATTAGCCGGCGGAATAACTAATGATCAACTAGCTGGAGGAATAACTAATGATCAACTAGCTGGAGGAATAACTAATGATCAACTAGCTGGCGGAATAACGAATGATCAACTAGCTGGAAGTATAGCAAATAGTAAATTATCAGCTAGTACAGTAAGTTATGGAGGTGTTACTCTAGCATTAGGAGAAACAGATGCCACACCAGCATTTAATTTAACCGATGCTACGGGTTATCCAACAAGTAGCTTATCAGGGGCAATAACGAATGATCAACTAGAGGGTAGTATAGCAAATAGTAAATTATCAGCTAGTACAGTAAGTTATGGAGGTGTTACCCTAGCATTAGGAGAAACAGATGCCACACCAGCATTTGATTTAACCGATGCCACTAATTATCCAACAAGTAGCTTATCTGGAACAATAACGAATGCTCAACTAGCAGGAAGTATAGCAAACAATAAGTTAGCAAATAATAGTATAACAATAAATAGTTCAGAAGTAGAATTGGGTGGAACTATAAACATTAATACGGGTGGGAATTTAAAATCAGGTAGTGGAATAGATATTAACAGTAATACAATATCAGTTGACGTAAGTGATTTTATGAAAAATGGTGTTAATAATAGAATATTAACATCTACAGGGGCGGATAACATGAATGCTGAATCTAACCTAACATTTGATGGTTCAAAATTGACAATAACTGGAGATACAGAAGTTACAGGGGATATAATACCGAGTGCTAGTAATTCATACGATTTAGGAAGTAGTACAAAAGCTTTTAGAGATTTATATTTATCTGGTTCTACATTAAATTTAGGTGGATATAGTATATCAGTATCAAGTACAAGTGGAACAAATGAATTGGTTGTAAAAGATGATAACAATGAACATGTACATATTCATTCTCATATAAAAAATAAAACAATGTCAAAAAAATATAGTACAACTACATATATAAATGTATCAACATCATGGTTGCATGTTGATCCTGATATAACTTTAACATATACAGCACACGAAACTGGTACATATTTGGTATATTGTGGTTATGGAATTGCTTGGTTTACGAATCCAAATTGGTTATATGCGGGATTATCAAACACAACATCTACAACGCCATCATTAATTTCAGGTGCTAGACAACAACTAATTTATACAGGTGGTGGTTATTATCACCGAGAGCAAATAAACACAACATTTGTAGTTGATTTAATAGAGAATACTACATATAATTTTAGACTTGCAGTTAAAAAGTTATATAATTATAGTTTAGTAATTTATAGAGGGCACTCATCTTTAGATGGAAGTCCACATGGATATATAGAAATTCGCGGACCCATATCATAATATGTTAATCATAATATGTTAGTGTATAAAATAAATTATATAAAATATAATATATGGAAGCAGATTATTATACAACAATATGTTCTATAAGACCAGGTTCTGAATTTACTATTAATGGAAATGATTATACATCACTTGTATGGAATGATAGTGATTCTACAAAACCCTCCGAACAAGAAATATTAAATAAAATAGAAGATAATGAAAATATTTTAAAATATGAAATTTTAAGAATTGAAAGAAATAAAAAATTAATTGAAAGTGATAAATATATGATAATTGATTTTCCAAATATAACACAATCTCGTGTAGAATCATTTAAATTATATAGACAAAATTTAAGAGACTTACCAGGAACTATTAACATAAATGATTTATCATTAACGTATGACGATACTAATCCGTTATCTGGTTTAACATGGCCTACTTTACCATAAATTAACCAATTAATCCAATATTTTTATTATTCTTAATTAGTGTTATCTCAAATTCGAATGAATGATCGGCATCTGTTTTATAAAATATTCCATTGATAGGATCTCTTAATTCAATTGATAATTGATTTAAACTAATTGGTAAAAAATAATTTTGACCTTCACTTAATAATGTTCCTTCGTGAAAAACATTTGAACCATGATCAGCAATCAATGGGATCCTTTCGATAATATGATAACCAGATGGATTATTTTTACATGTTATATATGGAATTTCTTTAATAATTAAATCCACATATTGAGTACTTAAATCCGGTGTTATTTGAGATTCAATTGATGATTTATATTCAGAATTAATACATAAGAAACCAAGTAATTTAGCAATACTTTTTAAATTCTCTGACATCCATAAAAATTGTATTTCGGTGTTACTATCAATTGGTTTAAAATTATATTTATGTGAAATTGCGTCATAAGTTATATTACTACTGATAATACTAACATCTGCTTTAGATAATGATGTATTGTGTACTTCAATATTAGATGAACTAGCAGATGATGGGAAAGATGTTATAATATCTTCTATAGAATACCTACCAGAAATAAGAGTAATAGTTACTTTACTAGTACCACTAGAATTAGATGCATTATATATGAATTTGTTATTAGTTTCATCAATTACATATGCTTTATTTGGTATAATAGAATTAATGTACTGGAATCCAATAACATTTTTATAATTATTGAATCCAGATGTATTATTATTTAATGAATTGCCGATAATATTATTATTTAAATAAAATGTATAATTACTGTTATCAAAATTATTTTTATTAATATTATGAGTATCTACTAGTATTCTTGATTTAATAATATCTTTATTAAATAAAGAATTATTTATATTTTCGTTTTCATCATTATATGAATCATTATCATCTGAACTACTATCAGTTATTTCAAAATCGTTATACATTTATATTATTAATAATGAAATTATTATTTAAATAAGAATATTTAATTAAAATGGAGAACCGATTGAACCCAATGGTTGCATCATTTCATTATCTGCTATCCCAAATCTATTATTTACTTGCTGTTTTTCTAATGGTTGATTTAATTCTTGGGACATATTAACAGGCATAGATTGTTTTGCTTGCTCTTGATTCTTAATTAACATTTTATTATTTAAATCTTGAATTGTAGGAATTGCACCAGCCTGTTGATACCCATAACCATAAGACATATCCATTGGTATTTTTTTAGATAAATTATTTACACCTATGAATATAATAATTAATTTAAAGGCAATCAATATAGTTGGTATAAATAGCATAATACATGATAGAGATTTTTCACCATTTTGACCAAAACATAGTAACATTAATGCACCGAATATAATAAATACAACCTCATACCATATATAGATGTCTAGTGTATTTTGTGAAATCAAAGTATTTATTTTTTCAAAGTTATTTTTTGTGTTATATATAGTCAATAGTGAAATAGAGGATAATATACCATATACTACAAGAGGTGACATTTTATCTAATTCAATAAATTTATTTCCCGAACTTTCTTTTGTATCTTCCATAATCTTATATATAATATATATATATTAAAAAAAAATCTTATTTTCTTATATCGAAAAGAATATTTGATAAATACTTCTAGATTTATTTTCTGCTAGATTTACCTCTAGATTTACTTCTAGATTTACTTCTAGATTTACTTCTAGATTTTTTATGTTCATAAGAACATCCACCACCTTTTTGCCCATTATTATGTTCATAAGAACAATCACCACCAAACATTCCTAATAAAGATTTAGATTTCTTAGCAGATTTCTTGGCAGATTTCTTGGGAGATTTCTTGGCAGATTTTTTGGAAGATGAGGGTTTAGTGGAACTATAAATAACCATACCAGTTGGTAATTCACTTTTGTAATATATCTTAACTTCTCCCGCGGCATTTGTATATTTAAAAGATTCGGCACCTGCTTTGCGAGCTTTTTCTTTCTGTTTTATAAAAGAGTTTCCTTTACTTGCTTGCTTAGATTTCTTAACAGAAACAACGCTCCCATTTTTGTTTTTCTTTAAATCTTTTTTCTTAAGACCACCGGACGTTTTTTCGGCGGTACCATTGAATACTTGAAGGGCAGATCCAGTTTTTAGTTTAAATTCAGTCATATATATATATTATATAATATTTTTTTTAATTTGAATTTAAAATTGTTATTATTATATAAAAATAAAATGTGTTTAACGCATAGGACGAGAAATAAAAAAAAGTATAAAAAAAAGAAAAAAATTTATCCGGAACCAATACCAGATTATTCTAATATATGTAATGAAATATATATATGTGGATATTGTAATAATTATTACAATTCTGATGATATAAAAATATATTGTGATGGATGTGAGAAGTTTTTCCACTGTCATGTTGCCGGAAGTTGTATTGGAGAAAAATGTACACATACATTAGCATCTGGTATGAGTCATTCATCTAGATATTGTTTAAATTGTGTAAATCTAAATAATCCAATTAATAAAAAAATGGATGGTAAAAATTGTATTTGTAAAAATTGTGAAAATAAATAAACTACATTTTACTATTATTTTCTTTTAAATATAAAATAATTATTGTAACTAGATAAATTATAAAGCATTTTATCATTGAATAGTGGCATTATATCATTTTTATATTTTTTTAAAATTGGATTGTTATCTTTTTTAATATTTTCAAGTATACTTCCAAAAGAGTTAATTGGTCCATCAAATATATCATAATCAGAATTTATTTTAGGTTTAAATAATTCAAATCCATTATCTTCCATTATAGAAACGAACATATCAAAATTAACTAAATATTCGGTATACGTATTACCAATAGAATCCATATATACATCAATTCTTTCACCAAATTTAACATCTTTAAAATCTTCTGTTTCATATTTTTTTTCTATACTATAAACTAGATGACCATCATTATTAATATATTCTATTTTATTATTTGATTTAAGTTCATTAAATATTTTTTCTCCATTATAACATGTTCCAATAAAGTAACCCCCGTGTTTACAATTATCAATTAAATTACTCAAATATCCTTTGAATGTAGTTTGGTCTTTAAAATAATAATGTAATGAAAATTGTGATGATATAATATCAAATTTATCTAATGCTTTTCTTTTTAATATTTTTCTTATATAATTAAATTCTTTAGGAATTGACTGATTTTGATTATATAGAATATTTATTATATTTGAAGAATATTCTTTATCATTGTCATCGCCTATCAATCCTTTCTTCGATTCTATATTATAACTAGTATCATATTGTATAAATATTGTATTTAATTTTTTAGTTTTAATAGTATTAACATATCTTTTACATGCTTCATTAACTGAACTGATATCTAATCCAAATAATAATTCACAGTCAATATTATCTTGAATATACTTAGATATATCACCTCCCCTTCCAATAGAAGTATCCATTATAGATACTTTTTTTAATGAACATATACCAGTAATAAGTTGATATTTTACATAGTTATGAAATCTTCTTAATGATCTTGATTCTGATTCAATATCTTCTACATAATATAAATTATTGGAAATATTATCATTAATTATATAATCTTCAATGTTATAATTACCACTTATAATATTTTTTGTAATAGGATTAATAATTGTATTCCATACATTATCAGCGATCAAAAAGAATTGTGGTTTTATTTTATCGTCGCGTAACTTAATGGGTTCCCATATCATTCCATTATTAGCAGATTCATTATATCTAAATTCTACAATAGATCCATCAGTTATTTCTTTATTATCATTTAAACACATTAGTTTTCCATTTTCTAGTGGAATATTCGTATATCCAACATCTATATCATATTCTGGACTAAATTTTATTTCCGTTTTTGATCTTGTATTTTTGCCAATCATTTTCATACAAAATAATATATTATCATCCTTTGATTCATCATATCCAACAATTAACTTTACTTTTTTATAATATTTAACTACTTTTTCATCGCCATCATCTGTTGTATATGGATATATTGTATCTTTGTATACTTTCATATTTCTTTTCTGAATAGATTCCTTAACTATTTTAACTTTAAAGTCAATTGTATTTTCTTCTGGGGGTTTCCATTTATAATTATAATTCCATGTACCATTAATGAAGTTCTGGGGTTTCATATCTTTACTTGATTTGACTGGTAAATTAACTGGTAAATATATTAAACCATCTATATGATATTCATATGCTCCTTTTGATGCTCTATCTAAAATATTTTTAGATTTTATAAATATTGTTTTTTGTAATAATTTATTATTATTAACATCAGCTATTCTAGATGCTCCAAACTCATATGTTTTAAATTCTATTCTAAATGTTTTAAAATCTTCGTCTTTTACCTTGGATTTTTTAACATATTCTTTAAATTTATCTAATATTTCACTTCTTGAAATACCATTGTCTATAAATGGATATTTATGTGCTTCTTTAGGTGTATCTTCTGCCCAATATACATCAAATATCATATATAGACAAATATCTTCACTATTTTTATTTTTTTGGATATATTCACCATCTAATAACCATTCTCCTTTTACTGGAAATTCAATTCCAGTATCTACAATATTATTCATCTTCGAATTAATTAAATATCCTCTCTTATCTTTTCCAATATACAATAGATGTCTTAAACCATCTGCTTTTTCTGTAACAGCATAATCATAGATTATTGAACCAAAACTATTTTTATCCAAAGAATTAAAATTTAATGTAACTGGTTGTGGACCCATAAATACTTTATTTTTTGTTTGATTAGTTAATTCATAATAATTACTTAATATATTATTAATTTTTGTTTTTGGTAATATTAATTTAGTATTATGAATAACTGTTAAAAAAGTATATATATAATCTTCTAATTCATTCATTATTTTTTTAATAATTGTTCTATCTATTTTTTCTGATTCAAAATTTTCTATAGAAAATTTATCATTTCTTATTTCAGTGATTGGAACAATCATATTATCCATACCACTTATATGTAATTCTACACTTGTTAATTCATTTTCTACAATAATTTTTTCTACATATGCTACCTTTTTTCCAGATAATTTACTTTTTAATCTCTTTTTTTTTAAATATTCATCCGATATGATCACTAATTCACCCACAATAGATTCGAAATTATCGTCAGTTGTTTTAGTTTCTATATAATTTAATCTTGGAGATAATTTTTGAAAAGTAGTATTTTTACCTTTTGAACGATACGTTTCTAATAATTTACCATCATCTAATATATTTCCTATAAATTCTATCTCAAATTCATATGTTTCAGGATTATTTAAAATATTGGCAGATTTAAATGTTTGATACATCATATACGTTTTTAAAGAATTATTATATGTTGATGATTTAACTATTGTTAAATCAATTCTAAATAATTTATTCGGTAATAAGAAACTAAATCTTTTTTTATATCTGAATTGTTTTAATAAAGATTCCCAATCACTTAATATTTTAATAATTGATTCACTATTTTCGGATAATTCTATTTCTTCTTTTAAATTTATTCTAAAATTATAATCATCTGATATATATTTATGTTCCGGTGATATCTTTTTTTCTACATATTCTACATTATCTTCTAATTTGTCATTTTTACAATATTTTTTTATATCATGTAGGTTACTTATTGTTATTCTCTCTTTACTTAATTCTTTTAAATTTTTTACTCTTATATCTAAATAGTTATTGTCATCTATAAATTCATAATTTTCTTTACAATAATCAAGTAATTTTATAAATGTTAATTTATCTAATTTTGAATTATTGTTATATACGAATTCTAATTCATAATTATTATTTTCTAATGACTTATTTATCATATTTTCTATATTTAGATTTAGCATTTTTTAAACTATATATATATATATTATTTAATATTAAATATTATTTATATCAAATTTATTTATCTACTACACATATTTTATTTTCATCTATATCGATTAAATGATATCCTTGATTACATTTTTTACAGCATTCATTTTTAGATGGGAAAAATTTAACATTTGCCATACCATTTGAGCAACTACAAAAAATATTTCTATTGGGAATATTATTTATATATATTCCCGGTAATATAGTAATAATTATACCCGCGATTGTTAATAATATAGCATTTACAACTCCAAATAAATTTAATCCATATATCATAAAAAAATTTATAACTTTGTAGAAATTAATAATTAGTAGTATTATATTTATAAATGTTGTAAAAATAATAACATTTAGTGAAGTTATTTCTACTTTATTTTCAACAGTTGAGTTAGCATAAATAAAGATAATTGAGTATATTTGATATATACATGCAACTAATAATGATATAACCGGTAATAATATATTTTCTATATTTGTTAAATTAATATGTTTAATCATATATATTATATACACATATAATATAACTTATCATAAATTTCTTTTTTTGTTAGTTTTTTAACACCATTAGATATTACAATATTTTTATTTTTTGCTAAAGTTTTTAAATCATCTAATTTATAGTTATTTATTGTATTCATATCATTATTATATATGTACATAGATTTAATATCATATATAAAATAATTATGTGTTTTATCATATCTTTCATATTCTATATCATTTATATTTATTTCTTTATCATATTTCCAATTATTATTAAATATATATACATCAGTTTTATTGTATCTAGATGATAAACATATATATTTTTTAGTAATAATATCTTGAATAACAATATTCGTTTTGTAAAGATCTATTAAATATAAAATACTAGATAAATAATTAATTTTTAGTAAACCTGTTTGGATTATTTTTTTTGAAAAAACTTTTTTATAATTAAAACAATCATAGTATTTATCAGATTTCTCATCAATCTGTGTTGCTATTTTTATTTTAAGTTGTTCTCTGTATAAATCTTTATCATCTGCGTTAAAATATTCTATATCATTTTTTGAAAAAATTTCATCTATTAAATATTTAGATTCTGACTTTTTATTATCTGATTTTATATTTATTTTATTTATTTTATTTGATTCAGAGAATTTATTTTCTTTTATATTACATGCTAAATTATTATAGTCAATATCACAGAAAATATCCATATTATTATTATTATTAGTAAAACTTATAATATTATATCAAATTTAATTTTTATATTAATATAAAACATAATTATTAATATATAAATATAGTTAATTATGAGATATGTTAAATATAAAATTCCATTTATAAATAACTTATATTTATTAAAATGGTATCCAAAAGCAATTACAGGAATACATAATCATCCTGAAAAATATTGTGATGTTGTAATAATTAATAATTCTTTATACGAATATCAATATATTTTAAATAAAAATGATTTTAAAAAAATTAATGAAAAAAAGTTAAATGCTAGTTTTATGTATACATTGCCACCAGAAATATATCATGATGTTCACAATAATACCAACTCATATGTTTATAGTTTAAATTACTATTATTGAAGTTATTATAATAATTTGAAATATATATTTTTTTTATATTATACACACATAAACGCTGTGGCTTTCATAGTTTCAGCAAATTGTTCAGAACTTGATTTACTGTTGAGTTCTGAGCACTAGGAGTGTAAAGGAAATGGACGGTTACCAGTCTGATGCTATGATTGACAAGGAGATTGAACGTCTCCAGGAGATGAAACTTCACCGCCAAGAGGATGATGACCTTATGTGGGAAGTGTTCGATAAAGAACTGAACGATCTCGAGGGAGACCTCGATGAAGCTGAGAAGAAATCGTGGTACAAGAAAACCAACTGTGATGAAGAAGACGAAGGCATCATGTTACATCCTACGGAAAAAGAAATGGAAGAAATCGTAGAGATGTGGGAAGAGAACTGCGATTACGGATCTCGGTTGAGGAAACACATCAATGATGTTGTCGGCGATAACATCATTGTTGATCCGAGGTTGAACTATGAACACGGCGCGATTGTTGATCATCTTAGAAATTCTAAGGTGGATTCATTCGTGGCACGGGTGTTCGTTAAGACCATGGGTGATCACTACGCAGTCATTCAGTGTCGATGGGGAACAGGTTACGTACCAAATAGTGTGCTATACTGCGCTGCTGGAAACTATGTATATCCGGGCGCTGTAGTATCAATGGTGCTCAAGTACTCCCCACTAGAAAAGAATTCGACTCATCCTTTCATTGGTGTCTACATTCTCAACAATTGGGGGTTTGATGGTTCGGGTGTCACATTTGAACCAAAAAATCTCGATGAATTCGTTGAGATGGATCTGAAAGAGGCAATCGAAAAGCACAGGAGCGCCGTTCAATAAAAATTCAGTTATTACTGAAAGAAAAGACAAAAAAAAAAAGAAAATATAAAAAAAAACAAAAAAAAATAATATATTTTTTATGTTTTATCTAATTTATATAATTTATTATCATTAAATATAATAGGTGTAACAACTGATATATCAAATCCATTTTGTAAAAGCATATCAAAATCATATAATCTAGTAATTAATCTATCATCATTATTATAATACATTAATTTATCAGATACATTGTGTTTTACTTTATATCCAATTAGATCATTATATTTATTTGGATTTATATATTTAGATTCTGAAACATCATTTATTTCTTTTTCTGATAATCGGTAAATTTCTTGTATAGGAGAAAAAATTTTACCTAACTTATCTTTTAGATAATTTCTATTTGTAATATAATTATAATATATCATGGATGATGGATCTAATATTCCTAGTATTATACCAGTTTCTCTTATATATCTTATATCTATTTTTTTATTATTTTTAACTTCATAATATATAAATACATCATTATCATCTTCTTTACCGGGTATCAAATATATGTTATCAGTTATTTTTTTTATTTTAGATTCTAATTGTCTTTCGTCTATCGAATTTAAATTAGAATCATTAATTCCTGGGAAAAAAGCATCTTCATCTTGAATAGATTTATCAAATCGAATACAATTTTCATTTAATATAATATTATCTCTTGAATTTTGAATACAATCTATCGATGCTTCTTTTATAACATTAATAATTTCTTGTGATATGTTATATTTAGTTTCCATAATATCAAATATAACTTGATCAACAGTTCTATACATTGTATCGCTTTTTATTTTTACTATCTTTTGAATTTGACCATATAATTCATTATGATTAGTATACAAAAAATTAACTAAATCATTATTAACATTAATATCTGCTGTATTCCATGTATCTAATTTACTCATTGATAAAAAGATATCTTTAATATTATTACCATCTGGAAATACAGACAAATATAAATATTGTTCAACATTTCTTTTTGATTCAGGTAAATCATTATGTGATCCCAATCGTATAGCTCGACCAAATACTTGATTAATTCTAACGAAATTCCAATATGGTTCTAATATATGTACCTGTCTAACCGCAGTTAAAGATATACCTTCAGCGCCAGCCGATGAAATAATCATAATTTGTATTTTATTTCCATATAAATTATCAATATCATTGAATGCTTCTTTATTATTTTTACGTTCTAAATCAGATTCCATTCCGGTAATAAATGTATAGCGCAAACCATCATATTTATCATCTGTATTTGTATAATCATATTTAGTATACCCATTTGATATTAATACTTGTTCAAATATTTCAGAACCAGCATCTGATCTAAATTCACTATAAAATAATATTTTACCAGTAGATTTTCCATCTTTAATATATTTATTTATATTTTTAATTAGTTTATAGAATTTAGGAGATAAAAATTTTAATCCACCATCATATGATAATCTATTATTTTTTTGTAAATTGTTATATTCATCTTGTTTCATTTTTACTATCATATTTTTATTTGATTCATCTGATTTAACTGTTCTGAATTTATCATTATCATAAACCATATTACATGCCTGTCGTGTTCTAATATGATAATCAAATGTATCATCATCATATATAGCTTTTTTACTCATTTTTATTGCTTTTTCTTTTTGAGATTTCCACACAACTTCATACTTAATAAATTGTGATGAACTCATAGGACACATCTCAATATTAATATCATTCGATATTGAATAATTATTATATTGCTCCGTTTTAACTGGTTCTACTATACTAGGCATGTTTTTTATTGATGATCGATCTATGGGATAATATGATACTAAACCCATAATCATTCTTTTTAATAATATTCTTCTTCTATCGTCAATTGTATTATCATCATTAATAAAGAATTCCATAAATTTTTCATTTTCTGTAAGATCTATTTTTGTATCATCTAAATACATATCAAATAACTTTTGATCATTATTAAATGGTACATTAATATCAAAATCTACTATTACTGATTTACCTGCTATAATATTATTCTTATTTTCTTCAATATCATTTCTAGTTGGTAAAATCTTATCTATTGAAAATAATTGTTTTAGTTTACTAAATATATAATCTATATAACTATCAAAATTATATTCCTCTCTTTTAACTGTATATATTATATTATTATCTTTCATTATAGATTCAAAATTACTTGTATTTTTTATAAATGTGATTACATATTTACCTTTTATTTTTTTTATTAAAAACTGTTTAACTGGTGAGTAATTTGTATAAAATAATGTTTTTAATTTATCATTTAATTCATCCAATCCTCTATTATCATTAACAACAAATGTATGTAATTTAATTATTCCTTTTAACATATTAAATAATATTGCTATTTCAGATGGTTTATTTATAATTGGAGTACCTGATAAAAATATAATTTTACAATCAACGGAATTAATTATCCAATCATAATATGTTCTTGATGGACCACTATTATTGTAAATCTCTCTAACTAAATTATGTACTTCGTCAATAATTATTACTTCATCTTTAAATGGTGAATTAATTCCTAATTTTTTATTTTTTTTAAGTTTTTCTTGGAGTCTTAAAGATATCATTTGATTATCTGTATAATTTCCACTTTCTTTTTTTTCTACCTCTAGTTTTGGAAATGGATTATAATGAATAAAATTATATTTTTTTGATATCATTACTGAAATTTGTTCATTTATATATATTTTATCATTCTCTGTCAATTTTTTAACTTTAATTTTTTCATTTCCCACTAAATTACCACTAATTGTCTTTATTCTTTCTTTATCCGATTCTATATCTTCACTATATACCCAAAATCCTTCTTCAATATCTTTGTCTTTCGTTTTGCGTTTAATTATATTGTATATTTGTGTAATAACATCCAATGATATTTGATATAATTTAAATATATTAGTTCTTAGTTCTTTATTTTTTTTGAATTCATTTATGTCATAAAAAACCCAGTTATTTTTATCTATTTTAAAAAATTGGTCACCCCATAATTTAACTTCTTTTATAAATTCTATTTCAAGTGATGCGGGTAACATTGTTGTTATCGGAATATTTTTAGATAATCCTTCAGCCGCTGATATTGCTGATGCTGTTTTACCTGTTCCTAATCCATGATATACTAATACACCTCTATATGGTGTTTCTAGTGATAAGTATTCTTTAATAAAATATTGATAACTTTTTAGTATACTATCATCTGATAATTTCAGTATGTTTGGATAAAAAACATCATTTATCCATTTAACAAATGCTTTTCTTTGCGATGTAATAAATAACGGCGATTCTTCTTTCTTTTTTGTGATTGTATTTACAATTGGATATTGTTTTGTTTTACTTTTCTTTTTTGTTTTAGTTTCAGTTATATTGATATCCTTTTCTTTTAAAATTATTCTTATATCAGCTTTTGGATTTTTTAAATATTTTATAATTGTTTTTAATGATTTATAGTCATTACTAGATATCATATCATTTATATTTTGACTTGGATCATTATATATTATTTTTAATTTATCTAGATCTAAATTACTTAAATTACCATCAAAAAATATATGTATGATATTTGATATATTCTGATTTAATTCTAGTTTTTTAACCATTGATTTATAATATATATATATTATAATTTAATTTAATACACCTAATTCTATTAATATTTTTTTAGATAAATCTTGTTCAGATTTCTTTTTGCTATTACCATACCCTATAATATTACTATTCGTTTTATTATTTTTTAATATTGTAGTATATGTTTTATTTAATGGATTATAATCATTTGAATATATTGGGGATTCTTTATAATTATTCTGATAATATCTTAATAATTGATCTTTATAATTTTTATCTGTAATTATTAATTCTCCAAAATTAATATTATTTTCTATTAAATTAATTATAAATGATTCTACTATATAATAATTATTATCTAAGAATATCGCACCTATAAATGCCTCCAATACATCTTCTAATATATTCATATTATCTCTTCCATTACAATCATCATCTATATATTTTGATATTATAATGAATTTATTAAAATTTAAAATATTTGATAATCTTGCTAATGATTCGCCATTAACAATATTATTTTTCATTTTTGTTAAAAATCCCTCATTTTGATTATGTATTTCATGATATCTCTTATATAAGTAACTAGATACAACAGAACCTAATATAGAATCTCCTAAAAATTCTAATACTTCATATGATGATTCAAATAATTCTAAAGATTTATTTATATTTTTATATTTATTATAATCATCTAGTCTTGTATATGATTTATGTACAAATGCTCTTTGGTATTTAGATATATCATTGACTTTAAAATCATTGATATTAAGTTTATTCATAATATCAATGATATCATCCGAATTTATTAAAATATTATTACCATTATATGGATTTACTGAAAATTTTTTATCCATTTATAAATTAACTATTATTATTATTATTATTTTAAATACTTATCAAATTTTATACAGCACATGTTGTATTATCTAATGGTTTGCGTTCTAAATCAGGAGCAATAGTTGACATTAACCATGGGCTAACTGCCACCTGTGGATTAGCTGGTTCAGATCGAAGCTGTCTATTGGCATTTCTTAAACTTTGACCCACTGTATTCACCCCAATATGAAAACCAGCATCTATGTAACTTATACCATCTAATATACCCTGACCTAAATCTTTAGATGCCGTATCAAAATCTTTTACATTTGCCGATAAATCCGCTGGTAGTAGTTCTTTAGATGATAATATGGTCTGTGGATAACATGATTTATTTACTTGATCAGTCGTATTCATTCCTATTTGACTATAATCAACAGTTCTAAAAGATTCATTCATCTCTATATCTTCCTCTGATCTGTAATTACCCGATCCTAATCCACTCATATTCCAATCTTTTAAATTATCCTGTTGTCTTCTAGCATTAATAGGACATCCACCTGAAGATGCCCCACCTGTTCCAACTAATGAATCATTACCCGTTCTACCTCTAACGTTTGTGCCTCCAAATGATGCATCTTCTCCTGTCAATGAATCTTCTCCTGTCAATGAATCTCCACTATCATCAGTTCCTATATCCATCGCCTCAAAAGAATATGCTGGTCTTGGTATTCTTGAGTAACGCCGTCTTGATCTATCACACATTTGACGATAAACAATTAATGAAAATAGTAAAAATACTGCAAAATAAAGAACTTGATCTGAATCCATATATATATATATATTATATTATAAAAAAATTTAATTTATATTAATTTTATATTTTAGTAATTTTATTTCTTCTTCTATATTTTTAATCCTTGTATTTAATTGATTAATCATTTCAATGTCTTCCATTTTTTGAGAATATAATATTTTAATTTTATCTTTAATATAACTCTCCTCAATATCTATATTATCTATATACTCATCCGAATATTTTTCTTCTTCATCATCATTTATAATACATTTGTCACTCGATATTGGCTTAGGTATACTCTCTCTATTTAATTTTATCTGATTTATACATAAATCATATTTTAATGATTTCTTATTTATTATAATACCCTTTAAATTAATTATACATGCGAATTTGTCATTCATATTTATATCACTCATATTTATTCTTATCTTTTCCATATCAAATATCTTACATATAATTGTATCATTTAATTTGGCTACACGGATTTCTATATTATTTTCATCCGGCTCTTTTATAATTTTATTATACATTTTAGTTATTATTTCTTTCGGTATATCTTTATTAAACCATTTTTGTTTGTTCTTATTTATAATTGATTCACATTGTTTATCTAATAATTCTAAAAATTTTTTAAATTTATTATCTATAATAACTTTGATTGTCGGTATAGATTCTTCTTTATATTCTATAAATTGTACATTTGCTACATGACATAGTAAATTATTTTTCTTATTATAATTCACTAAACTATAATAAAAATTTTTTTTTTTCTGGGGCATATCGAAATGTACGTCTGATACATTTATTTCTGAATAATTAAATATATCTTCGTTCATTATATATAATTATTTCTTAATTAATTATAATTATAATATAACGCATAAAAATTAATAGTATTAAAAAAATATATTATATTTTTTTTTATATTTTTTTTTCCACAAAATTCATGAGGGTATCATCTAACATCATTACTGGAAATTTTTCTTTTCCTATATTATATTCATCGCTTTTGGGGTATACTAGAATCATTCCATATTTAGGATAATGTACGTATATAACAGAAATTTTATACCCGTTCCAATCATCCGCCTTCACCTGATACTCATTTCTAGTTAATGTATTAGTAACATATACAGGGGGCTCGGAATCCGCGGACCTGTTAAATTTAAACATTATATAATTATCGTCGAATATAAGTTCTGTCACACGACTAATAGTGGGTTTTTCCAAACCGTATCCTCTAATAAAATAATCATCACTACTATAATTATTAACATCCCTCTTTAATTCGATTAAAGAAACATCATCATCAAATAAAATATTTGCTGGGAAACACCCAGAATCTCTTTTATCTATTTCAAAATTATGTTGCCCATTAGATGCTCCTTCGATTAATTTATTACATGTATTATATCTCCTATGTGGTACCATTTGACTACCATAAGTCTTATTACCACACATCTGCTTCATCATGCCAGAACACATACAACCCAAGATAAACGCCAAAATAATCACAAGTAAGCTATTATCATCCATCTTCTATATATTAATTAACAATAAATTATTTTATCGTTAATTTATGTAATTTCCATTTACATACATATTGGTCATTAAATTTCCATATCTTATCAATATATATATCACATTGAACTTTACAAAATCTCGGAATATTTAATACATTTATATGTTCTCCTTCTTTATTATATGCTTCTAATTCAAACTTATTTTGCCGGAATGGTAATTTGACAACAAGGTTAGGATCGTATTTTCGATGTTTATCTCTCTTTACTTGTGATATATATAAATCATCATTAGAATCATCTATCCCAATATGATTTTTCTGAAGTTCTTCTAATGCTTTAATAAATAAATAAAATTCTTTCATCTTATCATCATTCTCATAATTAGTAAATTGAAGATTCATTATGAATCCATTACTTTGATTAACTCCAAATGGACATACCATAACTGGTGTGGTTAAATATATCATATTATTTTTACCGTAATACATACTAATATAAGATAATTTATCATTATGGATTGCTGTAATCTTATCTTCAATGAATTCTTTTTTTTTTACATTTGGATTTTTACAAATAAAATTAACATATCTTATTTTTTCTATATCATATGCTTTATGACTTATATCTTTGAGTTTATTCATATTACTATTACTATTACTATTACTATTACTATTAATTTAATTTTAAACATTTATGATCTCAGTGCATTATCAACTTCTTCTAAACATTTATTTGTTAAATAAATAAAATTTTCTCTTTTTATAATACCCTTTTTAATATCTTCTGCTATAACTTTACAGCTGGGTATAGTATCTATATCATTGTCTGAAGATTCCTCCTCCTCTGTAGAAAAATATTCTGTAACATCATCATCATCATCTGTTGAACTATAATAACTTGTTAATGTATCATCACTTTCTGCGATACCTTCTTCACCACTAGATCCTAAATCATCTGAACTAGATTCTAAATCTTCTGAACTAGATCCTAAATCATCTGAACTAGATTCTAAATCATCTGAACTAGATTCTAAATCTTCTGAACTAGATCCTAAATCATCTGAACTAGAATCTAAGTCAACAGGTTCAGAATCTAAGTCAACAGGTTCAGAAGATTCAGAATCTAAGTCAATCGGATTATTAACTATTTCTGATCCTTCAATATCACCCTCTGCACCACCACTTTTATTATATTCATTTATCTTGGTTATTAGATTACTTAATTCTTTCTTCTTGTCTGCTAATTTACTATTTAAATCTGCTAGATCCGCAGTGTTTTTTTCTATTTCAATATCTTTATTTTTTCTTATATCTTGAAATTCATTTTCTTTATCTTTTATTTTTAATAATATATCCGTTACAATTTGATAATTTTTATTGAATAAACGATCAGATTCTAATTTAAGATATTTCATAAATTTATTAAGTCTTAATTCACAATAAACAAGCATTCTTAGTTTTTCTACCGTATTTACGCGATCGTGATTTTTATATAAAAATCCTTTATAACTAGGATTTAAATATAATATACAATCATTTAAGCATTTATGACATTCATCTTCTTCTATTATAGGTTCTGGAGGTTTATTATATTTAGAATTGTACTCTTCTATTTCTTTATTATATTTTTCAACTAATTCTTTAATATCTGAATCAGGTTTTTGTGGTGGGTCTGGATATTGTGGATATGTTATTACTGGTTCCATATAAGCACATTCTACTATTCTGTTTCTAAATATATCTTCTAATTCATTATCATCTACAAATTCTGATAAAATACTGTCTAATTCTTCAACATCTATTCCTAAATAATTAGTATTATCTCGTTCAATTGATAACTCATATTCATTATCTAATTTTTCTTGATTTATTATTACATTATACCAATTGATATCTTTTATACATATATTACTACAATCTAATATATAATCAAATAAATTAAAATATTCCCCAATCGAATCATTCTTAACACAGTGAAAATCTTTTAATTTAATATCTTTTTCTGCTATAGACTTTTGAATTTCTAAAATTTTCTCTTGTGCTTTATCGACCGCTTTTTTTAGATCATCATATTGTAATTCATAATTTGTATCTTCGGGTGCCATTGGAACTTTCAGCATTACATTTGGATCAATCGTTTTACTTGTCATTGTTTCATATTTAGTATTATCTAAATCTTCATCTTGAATATTTGATTCTAAATTTTCAGATTCTCTTTCATCAGTATCTGGTTGTTCCATTGGTTGTTCCATTGGTTGTTCCATTGGTTGTTCCATTGGTTGTTCAATTGATTGTTGTTCCATTGATTGTTGTTCCATTGATTGTTGTTCCATTGGTTGTTGTTCCATTAGTTGTTGTTCCATTGGTTGTTGTTCCATTAGTTGTTCCATTGGTTGTTCCATTGGTTGTTGTTCCATTGGTTGTTGTTCAATTGGTTGTTGTTCCATTGGTTGTTGTTCCATTGGTTGTTGTTCCATTGGTTGTTGTTCCGGATCCGATGTACTTTGATTTTGTATAATATCTGGATTAATTTCTGGATCTTCATTTCCACCGTACATGGATGGTTTAAATATTCTATTAATAGAATCTACATTATATAATTCTAATTTTTCTATTAGATATATAAGTGTATAGGAATCAATACTATTCATATATTTATCTGTAGTTTCATTATTAAATAAATTAGATTTAGGTAAATATAAAATTTTTTCTAATTGTAAAATAGTATACAATTTATCACTATCTCCACCTGATTGATTCATTATATTATAATTAATATATTTATTTTATAAATCTGTAACTAAATTCTTTTTTACTAGGATTATAATAATAGAGATTTAATGTATTTTTAAATGATTTTATGTTACACACGCCAATACTATTAGAATAATATAATAATTTACAATCATGCATATTTTTTTTGTTAATGTATTTATCACCAGGTTTTCCACCTGTTCCACAAACAATTTGAAATACATTTTTATTATTTATATTCATTTTGATTAATTGTTTACTATGATCATGGCCTGACATATATATATCTATTCCTCCATAAATTATAAGTTCTTTTATAAATTTTTCTAATAATTTACGTGGATTACCGTGTCCACCAACACTTCTTAATGGATGATGTCCATACATTATTCTCCATTTGCTTTTAGTTGGCTTATCCATTAATTTTTTCATATTAATTAATTGTTTATTAATAGTTGATCGATTCATATAATCTATATTTGTATCTATCACAAAAAAATCTATATTATTCAATGTATAAGAATAGTAATTATTTGGCATCACCCATTTTCCGTTATTTTTAGAAGATATCTTTCCATAATTTATTTGTGCTTTAGGATTCGTATGATAATCATGATTACCTAAACACATATAAAATTTATTGTTATTAGAAATATTTTTGTATGGATTCTCGAATTTTATTTTAAATTGCTTGTCTCTAGCTGTTTTACATCCATCTTCATAAATATTATCACCTAAACCACATATAGCATTTTGATTACTTTTTTTAATAATTTTTTCTATTAGTTTAGATACATCATATTGTTCATTATAACCAGAACCCATATCACCAAGTAATATTATATTTTTATACATAATATAACTTATTAAATATATTAGTTTATTATTATTTTTTTTTTTCATTCATTAACAATTAAAATTAATATCACCTCGTTTATAATATATATCAGATAAGCAAATAAATCTATCGCCATCATCTGGTTCATTAGCCCGTGCATTTATCATACATTTACTTGTTACAGTCGTTGGCATATATCCCCTCAACCATACGCCCACCACACATCTGCTTCATCATCCCCGAGCACATACATCCTAAAATAAACGCCAAAACAATCATGAGTAAGCTATTATCATCCATTTTCTATATAATATATATATAATATTTTTTTTTTATTCATATCTAATATCTTCTTAAATTTTTTGTATACTTATATGTTTCGGCATATTTTCTACCGTATTTCATCCATAGGAATATAGACACTGTAAAACCTAATAAAAATCCAGCAATACACTGGTCAGGATGATCACCCATATATGGTCTTGTTACTAGTGGACCAATAAAATATGTAATGATTGAGTAAAATATCATAATTGAAATCATTTGTGGGCTTGATAAATGAACCATTATATATATATATAATATATATATATAAAAAAATTATGAATAAAAATGATTGTGTTATATTTTTTGGTGGATTAATATTATTACAATATATAGTAAAAATATTAAAAAGTGTATTAAAAGAAAAAAGACCAATAGAATCAAACACATATGGCATGCCTTCAACTAAATCCGCGACATTATCATATATATCAACATTTTTTATTATACATTATAAACTTAATAATAAAGATATCTTAAAGTTAATAATAATAACAGCTATTGGTATATTATATAAATTATGTTATAAAGAACATACAATAAATCAAATATTATGTGGAATTATTATCGGGATATTATACGCACATATTATTAATATATATATATAAATTTATCAATAAATAAATAAAATGAACAAAATTCTATATTGAATAAAATTATGTTTAATATTGAAGAATTTAATAGAACACAATGTTTACCACAAAAGGTTGATTTAAAAAAAATATACAATAATCTATGTTAGCACTTTGATAAACATAATCCACATAGTTCAGGTACATTAATATCACAATTTGCTTCATCTCTACAAGTATATATAGGCAGATGTGTGTAAACTAGTGCCGATGCTGCTCCACCATCTTGATCATCGATATAGTGGAATATCGCTTGGCACTTCGGATCATCGCACGAAAATGCATGGGTTGAGTACTCAAGTAATGAATACTTTATTCCATTCTTAACGTACGACTTTGGAATAGATCCACAGTTTTCACCATCCTCAAAATTAAAGCTATTCATATAACTAAACATATCTTTCCAATACTCATTAATTACATCTGGTGTGAGTGAGTCATACGTATCCTCCCACCCAGTAGTAAACTCGTGCTCTAGATGCCCAAACCTGTCCTCATATTCTTGTTCCTTGCTAAGCCCAACATCCTCATCAACATTAGGGTCTGGTAGCCCACGCTTAACAATTTCGACCCAAGTAGGCATTTTTAAATTGTAATTGTAATAAAACAAAAAAAAATATTTCAAATTAATTATTTGTTAAACGAATATATTAAATACTATTGCATTATTATATACAGATTCTATAAAAGATATATGTGAATTCATTCTAGAACAATTTGGTGAATATTATATTCTAAAATACTTAATATTTTATCTATTTTTTTTTCTAATTCATTGATCTTATCATTTATTATTATAATAAATTTACAACCCTGATCCAGATTCACAAGGTGAATAGTTTGGGCAATTATTATTTATATCACACAGATTATTAGTGAAACTTCTACAAATAATATTAGCATATATTAATCCACCAATAGACGTCAAACATATTAAAGATATACTAGTTAGTATACAACATTTTAAATTACAACATTTTTTTTTATTATCATTTTCTTCAAAACTGATTAAAGACTCATTTTTTTTTTCATTTTTATGAATTAAACTTTCTCTCATATAATAATAAATATATGTATTATATTTAAATAAATTTGATATAAGTATTATATTATATATACATATATATATAATGTTAATACCAATTAGATGTTTTACATGTAATAATATTATTGCAGATAAATGGGATCCATTTATAATAATGTCAAATATGGAAAAAAATAAAGATGAGAAAGAAAATGATAATAAATTAGATATTAAATATATTAATTTAAAAAATAATGATAAATCTATTGAAGGGAAAGTTTTGGATGATTTAGGATTAAAAAAATATTGTTGTAGACGCATGATGTTATCAAACGTACATTTAATTTCATATATTAATTAATCTAATATATAATAAGTATGAATATTTCAGAATTAGATGAAAATAAATATGATAAATATTTTAATTTTAAACATGAAGATGATATTTTTTTTGGAAGAACTCCGGTTGGAGAAGATATATTTGAAAAAATACCACAATTATACAATGAAATAGATGAAGAAATAATAGAAAAAACAATAAATGACAATAAAATAATTAGTGATCAAGATGATAAAAAAAAAGAAACAATAATGGATGTTAAAATGGGTGATATTTTTATGAATTTAACGAACGTTATTATTAATTTTTGGCCAGAATACAAAAAAATGTTAGTTAAAGTTAAATTAGAATATGATGATCTACTAGTAGATAATAAAGATAGAAATATTATATATTTATTAAAGATACATTGTATAACATTAGTTAGATATTTACAAGATGAAGATAATTGTATTTATATGGGTATATTTTTAATAATAATATCTATATTATTATATTTTATAAATATAATAAGATAAATGGTTGAAGACTATGTAATATTAATGTTTATATTTGGCATAATAATATATTTTGATAATATATCAAACTATGTAGTAGGAATATTTATTATATATATATTATATAATGTATATATTCAGAATAGAACGGAAATATATGATAATGTTAATAAAATAATTAAACCAGATGAGATATCAGAATATGTAGAGAAACATGATGATATTAAAAGAATATATAATTATAAAAATTTTGATAAACAATCATTTCTAAAAGGATTAAAAAAATATAAAAGATTATTAAAATATTTAGATAAATTAGATATTGATAACCATAATAAAGAGAATAAAAATATATTGGAGAATTGTAAATATTATTTAGATGAATCTGTGAATCATTTTGTAACTATATGTACACAAGTCTATGATGTTGATGAAAATAAAAAATTAAAAGAAATAATCGATATATATACAAATAAAATGATTGATATAATAAAAGAAAAACAATATGATTATGGATTAATAAAAGAAGTAGAAATAATATAAAATTTGAAAAGAATATTTTTAAATTTTATAAAAAAGATGAACGAAACACTATATACATGTGAATATTGTCACCGTGTATGGGATGGAAATGCACAGTGTCCATGTTGGATGGATTTATGTAATAGTGATAATGATTCATACGATGTTAAATTTAAAAATGTATCAACTCAAACTAAATCTAGTAGATGGGGAAAAACAGCATTAGAAAGAGCACAGAAAGTAGTTGATAATAATTATTTAATAATATTTGGTAAAGGCAACACGTTATAATATAATTATTTAAAAATATATTAAATATAATAGATGTCTGTTTTTGTTAATGACACATCATTATTAAAAATATATCAATTATCATATAATAAAAACTATACATTTAATTTTTTAGATATATTGAAAGATTATTATGATATTAATAAAATTTATAATATTTTAGAAAATATAAATATTCAGATTTTAAAAAATATATATAATTATATATTTTTAAAGTGGAAAAAAGTAAATAATTTTAATGATTTAAAATATGTTAGAGATATAACAATAGAAAAATTTAATAATGATTTAAAAGAATTTATAAATGATGAACTATATAAATCAATATTTGTTACTAATTTAATTATATTATATTTAGGACATTAAAACATTTATTAATAAAAATAAAATTTATTGTTTTATTAAAAAATAAATAAAAAAATATTTCTTTATAAATAATATTTGTAAGTAATAATAAATCATGAGAGTAAGTATTTTGCCATATAAATTTATTCCAACTATATACAAATGATTTAATATGTTTTGGATAATATATATTATCTTTTTTTAACTGTATTTCTAATAATTCTTTAAAATATAAACCGAATGTCATTTATTAAATATTTTATATATTACATCATCGTTTAAATAGTTTTTCAAACAATATGTTGCTTTTAATTTTTTATTATTTGCTTGTAATCTATTATTTAATTCAATAACAATAATATCACATAATTGTTTTTTGGCGTACATATTCCAACCAGTAATGCTATATTCTGTTATAACTTTTTTATTTTTTAAATCGGATATTATAATTTTTAATGTTTCTTCGGGTGCTTTATTTTTAAATGTTTCAATTAATTCTTTATCAACATCTTCGGGTGGTTTTGTAATAGATCCGAAATAATCTAACATATAATACTATATAATACTATATAATAAAAATCATATATTTAAATATTTTAAATTAAAGATTATTTAGATTATTATTATGTAAATTAATCATATCATTTCTATTATTACATATTTTATGATGACCACTAGAATGAATTACTTTATTTTTATTAATATTTTCTTGACAAACGGCAAATTTATAATTACACGTAAGTATACATAATAATAAACATATTAACATAATTGAACCAACGATGGCTCTTATATCATTATTGGTACTTATATAATTTAAGAACCCCATTTTTTATTATAATAATCATAAAAATTATTTCAAATTATAAGTTTAAATTTGTAATAAAAGATATTAATAAAATATTATGGCTTATTCATATATATATTCACAGGCTAAAGTTGAATATACAAAACAACTAATAGATGTTTTAAAAGATAGATTATATGATGGAATACATGATTTATTTATAGAATCAAAGAGGAATATAAAAAATTTTAGATTAAATTTAGAAAATGTAATAAAATGGAATCAAGAAATGATTGAGTTAGAAAGAAGTAAAATAGTTGAGCGATCAAAGTGTGAGTTTATAGACGATTTAATAACAGCAGTATTTATAAGTCATACTCGTATTTTAACTAGTATAGGTAAAAATTATAATAAAAAAGTAAATTTAGTAGTTCCAAAAACAATTAATTTTATACATAAGTGTTATATAAATATTGCTAGAGAAATATGGAAAAATCCAAATCTTTTTGATAATCGTATAACAAGTAGTGAATATCAAAAAAATATAAGAATAATTGAAAATATAATACGTGATTCTATTGAATATACAATAAGAACATGTTTACCAGTAAAAGATATATTAAAAAATCATATGATAATGTCGAATGAGATAGATTCTCAAAGTATTGAAACAGAATCTTCTAATATTGATACAAATAATGATACTATTAATAATCAAAATAATGATACTAAAAGGGGTAAAATAATTAAAGAAATAGAAAGTAATTTTAAAGAGAATACATATGACAACGATGAAATTATAATAAGTGATGATGAAGAAGAAAAAATTAATAATATATTAAAAAAAGATGAAGATAATAAAGAATTAATCAATGATATTATTAATAATGATAATAATAAATCTATAATAGAACAAATAAATAATATTAATTATACAGATATTATAAATGAGGATAACATTAACACGGAAACATATGATTCAGAAGAGAGATCAGATATAGATATGTTTAAGAACATTGGGATTATAAAGGATGATTCAGATGATGAACAAGAAACTAAAATTATTTCAGATTTAGAAAGAAAAACAGATAATAATATTAAAGATATAAAAAAATTAAATGAAGACAATCAAGAAGATAATGAAGTAATTATTATAGATGAATCAGATTTAAATTCAGGGAAAATAGATGATACAGAAACAGTAGATGATACAGAAACAGTAGATGATACAGAAACAGTTGATGGTATATTAGATGATATAGATAAATTAAATAATGATAATGATTATACGTTATTTGAGTAAAATTTAAATAGTAAAAATATTATAATATTTATGTATAATCCGATTGTAACATCATTATTTGTAGGAGGTATTTGCGTTATATTATCCGAGATTTATTACAAAACAAAATATAATGTAGAAGATGAAAATGATAATAAATATATTAATGATAATAAAGTAAATAATCAATTAATTATATTTATAGGATTATTTACTATATGTTATATGTATATTTGTTGTATTAATAATGTATGTGTAGTAGATACTAATGATAATATAGAAATTGAACCACTTGGTGTAGAAGAAAGTGTTATAGAAAATATAGAACCTACAAAGGTTCCATTTTAATTTAAAGTGTAAATATGTTTATTTATTGTTTCTTTTTTTGATATTTTGTAAATATTAAATATAGGATTAAATAATATATCTTTTGGAATACCATTACATGCGTTTTTAGCAATATTTATATATAATGAAAAAGAAGCATATTCTCTAGGATCATATATAATATTATTATTTTTATCTAGTAAAATTTTCTTTAATAAATTTAAAAATTCATTAAATAATTCAGATTTGGGTGGTTCAAACATTTCAAATGAATCTAATATTGTTGTTGATAATCTACATAGATCAAAGCTATAATTAATAGGAATATTATTATGATCTTGTTTATTAAATAAAGGAACAGAATCAATTGGGTATGTATATTGTCCATCTGCTTCACCATATTTTGAAAAACAATCACTAAAATATGTTTTACCCTTAAAATCAAATATAGATCTTCCATAATCAATTATTTTAAAAATTTTACCATAGGTTGGAACTTTAAAATATATATTATTTAACTTATAATATAAGAACTTATGTTTGGTACTAGTAAACATAATGTTATCAATATGTAAGTCATTGTGTGTAAAATTAAAATGTTTTTGTAAATATGCTAAACAGAATGTTATTTGGAAAAAACATGAAATAATAATATTAATATCAAAATACCTTTCTGATAAATAATATTCTAATGTATTTTCTAATTTTTCAATAATTATTTGTTTTAATGGAATATTTTTTAAAAATAAATATATGTCACAATTTAAATTAGAATCATCTGTATCAGTAATACTCATTGAATCATAAGTATTATCTGTATTATCAGTTTTAAATGAATTTATAGTGGATTTAGATAGATCCATATCATCTGAGCTTTCTGATTCTTCTATAGCTATATCATATAATTTACCTATATTTTCATTAAAATATACTGATTCTTTCAGATATGAGTAATCTGAACTAATATTATGTTTATAATCTCCTATACCAACATATGAACCATAAAAGATAGCTAATGAAGGAGTTTTGTGCGATAAATATAATTCACTTGCTATATATGAAAAAAAAGCATCAATATAAGCCGTATTATTCATATCATTTATTTTTGTTAAATAATTATATTTATAATTACTTGGTAAACTATTTAATTTTGTATCATATTTATTAGTACAATAATGAACAATATCTATAATTGGTATAGTTTTTAAAAATAAATTTTTAGATTTAATAAAATTATTATTATTATCTAATACGAGTGCGTCTATAAGCTTATTTGAACATGTATGAGAGATATCATTACAATTAATTATATCGATAATCTTAAATCTTTTCTTAATATCAATTATTTTTTTAGAATTTTTGTTATTTTTATAATTAAAGAATAAAGATAATATTGGATAATATAATTGTAAATCATTTACTAGATTATGTTCTTTAAATTTTTTATTTAAATTTTTATATTCATCAATAGACCATATGCTATATCTTATATTCATTTATTTAATATTTATTATAGTTTTATTAAATAATTTAAACTAATTTTTAATTGCGTATTTTTAATGTAATTAAATATATAATAGATAGTAAGTAACTAATGGAAATTCAAATAAAAAAATTTAATATGAATAAAATAACAAGTGATAAGGTTGTTGTATTGATTGGTAAAAGAAATACTGGTAAATCTTATTTAGTTAAAGATATTTTATATCATCACCAGAATATACCGGTTGGACAAGCTATTTCAGGTACAGAGGCGGCTAATGAATTTTATGGTAGTATTATTCCAAAAGTATTTATACATGAGGAATATACTGCCCAAATTATTCAAAATATAATAAAAAGGCAAAAATTAATGGTTGAAAAATTAAAACAAAATCCAAATATGGATCCGAGAGTTTTTTTGATTTTAGATGACTGTTTGTATGATAATTCTTGGACAAAAAATACAGATATAAGGTCTATATTCATGAATGGTAGACATTATAAGATTTTATTTTTATTGACTATGCAATATGCTTTAGGTATACCACCGAATCTTAGAACAAATATAGATTATGTTTTTATACTAAGAGAAAATTACGTATCAAATAGAAAAAGATTATATGAACATTATGCGGGAATGTTTCCTACATTTGATATGTTTTGTCAGGTTATGGATCAATGTACAGAAAATTATGAGTGCTTAGTAATTGATAATAACGCTAATAGTAATCAACTAGTAGATCAAGTATTTTGGTATAAAGCACCTGAAAGACCCAATTTTAAATGTGGAGCAAAAGAATTTTGGGATTATTCTGATAAGAATTTTCAAAAAAATACAAATCAATCTGATGATATAACATCATCTAGAATAAAAAATAGGGTTGAAGTTGTTAAGCATCAATAATATTTTACATTAATGGTCTACCCACATCACTTGGAGATCCCTGCGTCTCATCTAATGATAACATACCTTTATCTGATCCTAATAATGATCCAGTCGTGGATAAATCCGATTCTTCGTTACTCTCTAAATTCTCTTCTGATCTAAATTTATTGGCATGATTTTCTAATATTCCTTTTACTCCTTTCGCCATAGGCTCAGCGTCTACAGCATTAAATTTCTCATTAATAGGTCTATTATTTACAATGCCTATCACAAATACATATGGAAATCCTGTAGTATCAAATTTCTTACCTTTACCAATCAAGTGTTTATTATCTTTCTCAAGAATATCTTTATAATTAATATTAATACCCATATGATTATTTCCAATCATTGATTTCATTTTAGGCCAGGCTTCCATTGCTTTATTAGAATATCCACACCAATCAGCCCATACAATATGTACAGTTACAGAACCCGTATGTTTACCACCACCGGAAGTTGATACGTTATTCATTCTTGGATCATTATAAAATAAATCTGAACGATTATTCATAGTTCCAAATACTTGTTCTTGATATGCTTTAACTAATGGAAAATTTTGAACATTGTCCATTTTAAATGCCTTTCTGTGATCTAATAGAGTTGAATCATATACACCACTTACATGATCCGTTTTTTGTTTTAGTCCAAATAATGATGTATCTAATTTACCAACACTCATAGCATTCGCATCTATATCACCAATTGCTTTACCACCAGTTGTCATATCATTCACAACATCAAATTGTTTTTCAATTACTTCCTTATTATAATCATTATTATATTGTATGTCACTTGGTTGATCGTGAAGTTTGGGCATTACTTTTGGTTTACGCATTGCTTTTTGTGTTTTTACAGATGGTTCTAATAATTCTGATCTATATCTATTTTGCTTAAATTCTCCACTACAATAATTAATAAATAATAATAAAAACAATATTACAATTAAACAATATTCAAAATTTTCCATAATAATTATATATATTATTATAGATAAAAATAAAAATAAAATATTTAATATATGAATAACTGGTATTATAAACTTAAAAAATCTAAATATAGTCCCCCCAATTATATTTTTGGTATTGTGTGGCCTATATTATATTTGTCAATGGTTATATCTTTTATAATAATTATTATTAATAATAAATGTAATAATTATCGCCCTATCATATTTTTCTTTGTTCAATTATTATTTAATCTTAGTTGGTCATTTATATTTTTTAAACTAAAAAGTCCCAGGTTAGCTTTGATTGATTTGATCTTAATTATTATATTTACTATAATTACTATTTCTGAATTTTATAAAATTTCTATGATTGCTGCTTCTTTATTAATACCCTACATAATATGGTTGCTTTTTGCTTTTTTCCTAAATATTTATATTGTTATTTATAATTAATAATATTTATTGATAATCTTTTGTAGTTTATCAACCATTGAATCCGTTTCTACAGCATTATATTTCTCATTTACTGGTTTATTATTAACATTGCCCATCACAAATATATATGGAAATGCTGTTGTATCATATTTCCTACCACTACCTATCGAGTCTTTATTATCTCTTTCAAGAATATCTTTGTATATTATTTTAGTATCTTTATGTTTATCTCCTATAATCGACTGCATTTTGGGCCATGCTTCCATTGCTTTATTAGAATATCCACACCAATCAGCCCAAACAATATGAACATTTACTAAATTATTTTCATCATCGTCATCTTGTCTAGTAGCTCCTGTTATAAATCCAGGTACCTCCTGTGGAGATGATTCTTCTATTTGTTCTGACGCGCCTGGTATAAATCCATTGACTTGTTCTAAACAATCAAAAATACCTCTATTATATGTTATTGGTGCTGTTAATATTTTATCACTAATTTCTGTTGGTTTTCTTAAATTAATAAAACTAGAAAAATCTTTTACAGGATATACATTATTCATATTATATGGACCATATATTTCATTGTAATTTTTGGGCAATCCTACATGAAATTCATTAATATCATGTGGCACATCATCTAACGTACTATTTGATATAAAACCCTTGACATTTTCATCTGGTGCATCTGGCTGCTGTTGTGGTGATGGCTGTTGTGGTGCCTGGGGCTGCTGTTGAGGTGGCTGTTGAGGTGGCTGTGCCTGCTGTTTATTTACTACATTTTCTTTATAAAATTCTTCATCTGATAATCTATTATTATTTTTCCCTCTATTAGCATTTAATTGATCAATTGTTCCCATTGATAATTTTAATGACTCTGCTTTTTTTTCTTCTTCCTCTTTATCTAGTTTCTTTCGTGCTTTTTCTTCATCACTTTCTGCTTTTTTCTTAGATTTCCTCTTCGCTATCTTTTCCTCTTTATCTTTATCATTCTTTAAACCCTCTAATAAAAAATTTGTTTTACTATATATATTTTTACACATACACGAAATCATAAATAAAAATAATAATACGAATAGAATAAGATCTAAATTATCAAATTCAACATCATCCATTATAATATATATATATATACATATTATAAAAAAAAATAGTGAATATATATAAATATATATAAATATAATTATAAAATTATAAAATTTCTAGATCTGATAATTTATAATAATCATGTTTATTTCCAATGGATCTTCTAATTATAAAAGGAATCTTTTTTTGTTTTAATTCTTCTTCAACAATATCATCAATGTCTGTATATTTTTCAGGGTTATTAATTAAAGGGAGTGCTTGATTTAACAACTGTTGTGTTCTTTCTATAATAATCATTGTTTTTTCATATTTTGTTAAAATTGGTTGTGTAAAGTGAGTAGTTGTATCAAAGTGATCTTTATCATCCAATACTATTGTTTCTGTTTCTTCATTATTTTCATCATCTGTTGTATTAACTATATCTTCTTCAAATAATTCACTCATATTATAATATAATTAACAATATTATATTATATCAAATTTATTTATTTAAATATCATTAGTCCATTTTTGATCACAATGTTTACATATATACATGAAAAATATATTTTCATCATCATATTTTATATAACTTATCTTATTATCTATTGATTTATCTATATTAGATTTACATTCTTTATTAACACATTTAATATTTTTTGTTGTAATTGTAGGTAGTGTCGGATCCATTGTTAAATATATGTTACTATTTAAGATGTTTTTTAATTCTATGTTTTTATTAAATTGAATACCATTAGAATCCGATTGATAATTATATTCACAACTATTACTACATCTTGTACATATATATATAGGTTTATCATCTTTATCTATACAAAAATTCATAAAATTTTCACATTTATCACAAAATTTAATATCCATTACTATATTATTATTATTAATAAGATTTAAATAAATTTCAAATTTATAATCTATTGTATTCTATATAATCACTTATTCTATATAATGGTATCTCAATCCTTTTTTTTATATTCTTATTTTTTTCAATTACACTATTAATATAATTATTATTATCTTTAAAATGCTTATTTATTATGGGTTCAAAGATTTTGAAATTTTCTGGTATATTTTTGCTATTTTTATTATATAATCTATAAATACAATTATGTTGAATTATATCATTATAATTTTTACTAATTTTAGTATGTTCAATATTTTTTGGCGTGAATCCCGGTTCATTATATAATGGATTATTATCTAATAATGATTTTATTGATAATAATACACAAGATACATCCATAATACTTGTCCACTGTGGACCAGGCCAAGTACCTAATATTGATAAACATACTTTACCACATGTATATATATTAGGATGTATTCTAATATTATTACCATTAGAAATATATTTTATTTTTAATGGTGAAAATGGATAATCTAAAGGAAAATTAATATCAAAATATAGTATAGAACCCGTATATATTGTTTCTTCTGGTCCAAATATAATTGCTCGAGCATTTAATACATTATTCTCATCAAATTCAAGATATATTCCTGAATTTTTTAAATCATCTATCTTACGCATATCTATTTTGGTTAATCTTTTAATAACTTTATTCATTTAATATACTTATATTAATCATTAAATTATATTTTTAAATATTAATATTTAAAATTTGAAAATATTTATAAAATTAATTTATAATATTAATTATGAATCTGATAAATTTGTTGGAAAAATATAAATGGAATGAAAATAATTCACATAAAACTCACACTATAATTCCAAATTTTGATAATAAAGAATATAAATTCGGAGCATCTTATTATATTCCAACTGATTTATCAAGTAGTCTTGTAAATACTTTTTATGAATACTTTTTCATAAATAATGGTTTAATTTCAATTACTGAAGCCATTCCAGATATTACACCTTTATTTATTGATTTAGATTTCACATTTAACGGTACTAAAGTAGGAAAACAAATCAATAAAAATTCAATTGAATATATTATTAAATTTATATATAAATATTTATCTGAATATTTCGATATAGATAATATAGAAGATAAAAAATGTTATATTCAAGAAAAAGAATCTCCTAAAACTAATAATGATGGTTTTACTATTAAAGAAGGATTACATATATTATTTCCAGACATAATCGGAGATAAATTAGTGTTCAAAGAGTTTTTTAAACAGCTATCATTAAAGTCAGATGTTAAAGATTTATTAAATTCATTTGTATCTAAACCAACTAATGATATTAATAAAATATTTGATACAAATGTTTCTAGATGGTTTATTTATGGTTCAACAAAACCTAATAATGTTCCATATAAAGTAACTCATGTTTATCAGAATTTAAGTGAAATCGATAATGAATTATCTGATAAAGAATTATTGGAATTATTTTACCTAACTAAAGAACATGTTATTAATATTAAATATAAAAATGATATTGATAATGTACTTAGAAAAAAGGATATAATAGATAATAACTGTAATATAATGTCATCACTGGATTGTATCGATACATATGATTATAGTGATGATGAAGAACAAGAAATGTCTAATGAAATACAAACTGTATTAAAAGAGGATTATATAAAAACTATTGAAAAATATGTTATGAGATGTTGGTCAGATGATCGATATAATGAATATGAATTGTGGATTAATACCGGTATAATATTAAAAAATATAGGTAATGAACTATTTGATATATGGAATAAATTTAGCAAACAATCTGATTCATATGAGAGTCGAAATGAATGTTTAAAAAAATGGGATTCATTTCCAGATTATAATAATAAAGAAATAGCAATAGGATCGTTAAAAAAAAAGGCTAAATTGGATAATATTTATGAATATTATAAAATAAAAGAAGAAGATGCTGTTGATTTAATTGATAAATGTGTTAAAGAAGGTGGAGCTCATGATGATGTTGCCAAAGTTGTATATTTAATGTTAAAAGATGAATATGTTTGTGCTGATATAAAATCTAATTTATGGTTTCATCATGATGGAACAAAGTGGAATAAATGTTCTCAGGGATATAAACTACAAATGGAATTACCTAAAAGAATTAAAATTATATTTTCAAATTCTCAACTAAGATTCAGAAATGCACAGAATGAACTTACTATGACTGGTAAACCCGAATCAGAAGATATCAAGAAATGGGAAGAAATCGCAAATAAAATTTATAATAAATTAAAGGATATTCCATTTCAAAAAAACATTATGGAAGCTTGTCGCACGAAATTTTATGATGAAACATTTTTAGAAACGATGGATTCTAATACAAAACTTTTATGTTTCGATAATTGTGTTTTAGATTTAGAAAATAATATGATTAGAGAGGGTCATCCAGAAGATAAGTTAACTATATCAACAAAATATGATCTTCCTGTATTTGAAAATGAATTACCAGTTAGTATAGATAAAATGTGGGAATATATTCAATTAAGAGATGGTATAGACAGAGATAATTGGGAACAATATAAACCAGGAAAAAAAATGAAGTCAAGTAAAGCATTTATGAAGAGATCAAGACAACTAAAACAATTTTTGACTCGTGTTTTACCCGATCTATCTGAATTAGAAGAAACCCCGGGTGAAATTAGAAGTTATTGTTTAAAATACATTGCTAGTCGTTTGTGTGGTAATGTTTCTAATAGATTTAGTATTTGGACAGGTTCTGGTGGTAATGGTAAATCTATTTTGATTGATTTAATTCGTTATACACTGGGATCCTATTGTATGAATATTCCAGTAACATTATTAACACAAAAAAGAAAGTCTAGTAATGCTGCTTGTCCAGAAAAAGCAAGAACTAGAGGTGCTAGATTATGCTATATGCAAGAACCAGATGAGAATGAAAAAATTAACGCAGGTGAGATGAAAGAGTTAAGTGGTGGTGATATGATTTTAGCAAGAAATTTATATCAAGAACCTTTTGAGTTTAAGCCTCAATTCGAAATTGTTCTTATGTGTAATGATAAACCTAGAATTGAAGATAAAACAAATGGAGCATGGAGAAGGGTTCAAGTATACCCATTTAATTCAAGATTTGTTGATGATGCGAATGAGGTTGATCATGATAAGAATGTATATAAAGCAGATAAATCATTACAAGAAATTGTTCCTAATTGGAATGTTATATTTATGGGATTATTAATGAAAGAATGGTGTATTCTAGATAATAACAAAGTTGATATCCCTAAATCAATCCGCATGGAAACTGAGAATTATAAAAACCATAATGATATTATCGGTCAATGGCTCGGTGATCAGGCAATTGAATGTCGTGATGATACTACTTCTTTCAGAGATCTATGTAATTATTATGAATCTTGGATCGAATTAGTTTATGGTAAGAATATGAAGATTGATAAAATCGCTTTTAAGGATAGATTAATAGCTTGGCAAAAACAAAGATTCGGATTTTCTGATACTATTAATGGTACTTATACCAACCCTAAAATTAATATGATTATTAAAGATGAATAAATTATATATATATATATATATAAATGAAAAGTAATGAATTATTAATGGTTATTTTAGCTTTTTTTTTAGGATTTATGTGTTCTGATATGATGAAGAATATATGTGATAATCAATTGGTTGAAGGAGTCGATAATAATTCGAATCAATCCTCTGAAATTGATTATTTAATAACAATGTTTGTATTAATGATTTCAATTGGTGTTATGGTAGCTTTAGTCATTGCTGGTCTTCCATCTAAGTCAAGGGTAGAAACAAATCCAGTAACAGATCAAGTAACAGGGGTATCAACAGAGTCAGGTTCTTAATAAAATATTTACTATCTTATAGCACTGTATCCTAGTACACATCCACAATTAGAACAATAACCAAATCTATATGAGCCAGTCATAATTCCAATTTTAACATAATAATCTTGCGCAATATCATCACTATTAACAAACTCGAATTTACATTCTGGGCAATGTGGAATTACATCTTTTGTTTTACTTTTAGATTTAGATTTAGATTTAGATTTAGAATTAGATTTAGACATAGTTTTTTTAGATTTAGACGAATTGGGCATATTATATATATAATAATAACTATATTTTTATTTTAATAATAAATATATTTTTATATAGTAATATAATATTTTCCTTGTAAATAACTATCTGCTAAATCATCTTTCTTTTTAGAATTATTATATAATTCTATGAACTTATCTTCTTCATTCTTTATCATTTCTTTACAATATTCAATTGCTAAGAATTTATTTCTTTTGTATTTATCTTTGATATCACAGGATATCTTTGGACCATTATAAACTTTTAATTTATTTCTAGCATTAATCATTTCTAATTTTGAACAGTTTCCTTTAATTAAGAAATAACTATAAACCATCATTTGAATTGATTTCATTGTTGGATTTTTTAATGATGGTTGATTTTCTACTATAACATCACTACACTCCAAGAATTCAGGATATTTATCTAATTCTTCAACCATTTTTTTACCAATATTATAAACAGAATTATCTGATTTTATTTTTTTACATTTTTTAGGATATTGTTTTAGTTTTGAATGACTACTACATAACAAGGTTTCTTCGTGTGAATATGTTGCTGATTTATCACAACATTTATTTTTAGTATTTATGTGCTGGCATAATTTATCACAAGATATGTTTATAATTCCCCAATCTACTATTTTTTTTGTTGATTTATCTAATAAACAAAAAGATAAGTTTTTAATACCAATATCAAAAGATAATATATTCATTATTATTTTAATATTATTATTTTAATATTTTTATATATATATATATATAGAATGGATAACAACGAATTATTGATGATTGTATTGGCATTTATTTTAGGATACATATGTAATGGAATGATGAAACAGATGTGTGGAGGACGATTATTTGAAGGAGCTTGCGCTGATGGTACTTACTAACTGTCACGAACTGTGGACACCGAGTTTTTGGAGGATTCCTAGTTTTTGTGTTTCAGCAGATGGTGGTTGTAATTAACCATCATAACAATAATAATAATATGTATTATTTATTTTTTTCTGCATGATTTAACAACATCTTTTGGTGGTTTTATTCCTCTATTTATGTATATTGAACGATAACAGATTGGATATTCTTCACCTGGTTTCGCTTTGTTTTTTCCGAATTTAACAGACCTGACACATTTACAAAATCTTTTTTTGAGTTCTTTATTCAATAAATATATCATTAGTTTTTTTTTTGATAAATTTTTTGGTTTCGATTTAGATTTAGACTTGGTTTTTTTTCTAGAACCACCTTTTTTATTACATATATTTTTAGTTTTACCTAATTTATATTTTCTATCAATATACTTCATGTCTTGCGTTAAAACATTACAATGATGTTTATTATTATTTTTTCTATAGATTCTTAAAATATTGTATCTGGCTTTTTTAGCAACTGCCGCATCTTTAATAGGACTATTCTTTTTTTTTGATTCAGCACGAATACCCTCATCAATCGCTAATCTTCTTTTTTTTGGCGGGTCATCAAGTTTATATTTGTGTCGTTTATTTTTAGTATCAATTTTTCTTAATGTTGGTAATTTATTTTTTTTAGAACCACCAGATTTACAGTATTTATATGGCGCGCAACTACTTTTCATACTAAATCCTTTTTTACTTTTACATTTTTTCTTGCTAAATTTTCTAGGAAGATTGAATACTTTACCATCTTTTCTTTTACATTTTTTGGTTTTAATATTGTTTTTACAACAACTATTCATTATATTATATTACTAGATTTTAAGATATCTTGTTTTAAAGGTATAACAAATAATTTGAATTTTTTATATTTTTTTTTATTTTACAGCATACCCGTTTGCTTTGACTCGCAACACTTCGCTACTTAGCAAGGTTGGTTGCGTAAAAAAACACGGGTAGGTTCTCAGAGACGCTAGGAGATTGCGAGAAGAGAGCCACGGGGATAGGTTATAGGTTCCCGGGAAACAAGAAATCATGCTAAAGATGCTAACGGTGATTCTGCCCGTGGTAGTGGGTGCGACCACTGTCATACATGACTACATTTCGCGCAAAAAGAGTGAGGAGAAGGCTGCGGCCACATTGATCCAATCGATGATGCGTGGCTACATTTCGCGCAAAAAGAGTGAGGAGATGGCTGTGGCTGAGAAGGAGAAGGCTGCGGCCACATTGATCCAATCGATGATGCGTGGCTACATTTCGCGCAAAAAGAGCGAGGAGATGGCTGTAGCTGAGAAGTCTGAGAAGGAGAAGGCGTTGGCGGATAAGCTGCGGCAAACCAAAGACGATGTCTCAATGTTGACGAAGAAGGTAATCGAGGTGCTGAGGGAGCTTGACAAGTTCCACAATACCGCGGCTAAGAAAATTGCATGGAAAAAGTTGCGCACAGCTTACTTGGAGGTGAAAAAAAGAGTTGAGTATCTAGATGAATCAATGAATTCCGCATGTGCCAAGTTCAATGAGGGTGCGTTGGAAAAGGCGAAACACGAGGAGCAGCAGGCGCAGGCCTTGTGGAAGTCTCTAGTGGAAGATCTATCGGATCAGCATATGGAGCTTGTGGATAAGGCTAAACAGACAGATCATGATCTGTATGAGGCCACGCGAGCCATGAAGGACGTGATGTTCATAAAGATCAGGCTCATGTGTGGCATCTATGGTAGAATAACAAAGCAAGACTACGATGTTGCGATGAAAAAACAATGCCCACCTGGATTTGGTCTTGCGGAAGGATCTATGGGATTTGGGTTCTACTACAGAGACTCCCCCAACCTTCCGAGAGACCTTCAAGAGGATTGGCAGTATATACAGGATGTGGCATGCATCCCAGAATGCTCGATCTGCTTGGCAGATGCTTGCCGTGTGGGAGAGCGTGAAGTCATCGAGACATTATGTGGTCATGTATTTTGCAATGATTGTATAAGTGACCATATGAAGCGCACAATTGGGAATAAAGGATGTCCCATGTGTCGTGAGCCGTTGGAGATTCTCAGTGAAGAAATCCTGCCATATGGCTGGTCTCGTTACAAACTAGAGTAACTTTTAGGTTGGTAGGAACCAGAATCCTATCGCGTGAATAAGCAAAACACGATAAACATAAGCTAAAGGTACACCTTCCACGTGTATTTTTTATTTTATTATATGAATAGATTTTAAGATATCTTATTTTAAAGGTATAACAAATAATTTGAATTTTTTATATTTTTTTTCTATTACCTAGAGCTACAACGAGCTCGGCCCACGTGTCACACGCAATAACCATATTCAAGAAGGTTTAGCGGGGGGTGGCGCACAGGAAAAGGAGTTACTATGAGGGGACTAAACGTCACTTTACTGATGGTGGCTGCTGTGAAGGTAGTGCAGGCAGTGTGCCTGACTGTGAGACATAGACGTGATATGGCCGCAGATGAGGCGGCACGTGTCGCAGATGAGACGGAGTGGAAGAATTGGGTGACTGAGAGGAAACGTATGCTGACTGAGAGGGAGCAGGAGCTGGATAAGAAGATGCAGCAGCTGTGGACATTTTATCATACACCGGAGGAACGTCAAGGTCTTTGGCTTGATTCTGTCGACACAAGGGAGGATGTACTCGACCTGGCTGTGGATAACATGGAGAGGCTTTTCAGGAAGCTAATAGAACTGCACGATCGTTACAGAAAAGCATGCGAAAAAGGGGATTCAGCCCAGAAGTTGCGGGAAATCGGAGAGCAATATAATGGGGTTCGCACCGCGATCAAAAATGCACTTGAAGCCGAATTTGTAAACATGGGTGAGGCTTACAGGAAGGAACAGATATGCCTTCAGAATTGCCGTCAGTGATTCGAAGAAGAAGATACTTGACAATGAGTGACAAAAAAAAAGAAAAAGACAAAAAAAATTTGGTGCACGACGCATCCGACACAAAGCCCGTTGCGGCTTTTGTTGTTTGATGTATTTATTTTATTATATGAATAGATTTTAAGATATCATTTTAAAGTTTTTCATAAAATTTGAAATTAAAATTATTTAATAATTTAATAATTTAATAAGCTTAATTATAGAGTGCTTTTAATCCTAATATACAGGCAAGTGAAGACAAGATTTCGAAGATGGTTGAGGAGGCTGTGACGGAAGTGTCTGTTAAGGAGGCTGTGAAGGAAGTGTCTGTTGAGGATGGACATTGGGAATGTCCCCAATGTGGGTATTCATGTTTCATTGCTAGGTCAGATTGTTTCAAGTGTGGAGCATATAGGCCATTAGACGATACCTTCATTAGTGAGGGTGTTCCACTAAAGGCACTAGTTGGGTAGGACTTAAATCTCACTACGTGAATAAGCGAAACACGAAAAATTATACGCTAGAGCATTATGCTCGGGAAGGTACATTTTCCATATGTATTTTTTTATCTTATTATATGAATAGATTTTAAACAATTTATTAATAATAATTCTATAACATCAACTGTCATTGAGTTACCTATTTTTTTCTTCATTTGATGATCTGATATAGGTCTATTAACAGATAATGGGAATCCTTGTAGCTTCAAGTATTCATCAACAGATGCTTTGCGATTCATAGGCACGCACCACATATTAGGTTGTGCAGTTATACAAGGTGCCCATTTATTAGATTTAGGGAACTTTGCTTTTCTAAAACCAATATCAATAAAAACAGAGTCTTTTGGTATATTATTAAATAATTCTATATTACATTCTTTAATCTCATCTATACTTTTATTTTTTTTATCAACAAAACTTGTTATTTGATTCATTTTAATTTTATCTGGGAACTTGAAGATATCTTTTGAATGTTCTCTAGATATACCAATTATATATAATCTTTCTCTACACTGTGGTATACCATAATCTTTAGAATTTATGATTTTATAATGTATATGATATCTATTGTTTTTATTCAATGATTCTAAAATTTTATCAAAGTAATAACCATCTCTTAATGTCACTAAAGTTTTGACATTTTCTAAAATAAATATTTTTGGATGTCGTTCGTGAATAACTTTAGCACAATCATGAAATAAATCAGTTCTTGGGTCAACTTCTAATTTAAATTTATTGGCACGACTATATGGTTGACATGGGAATCCAGCAACATATATGTCTATATCTGGTACATCATTTATAATTCTATTTTTAATGTCATCGAATAAATATTCAGGATTATGATTTGCTTTAATATATTTTATAGCAAATTTGTCTATTTCGCTAGAAAACATATGTTTAAAATTAATATTGTATTTACAAGATATCTTTTTCATTGCTTCAATTGGAGCTTCAATTCCACTACAATCTGTTCCAATCTTTAACATATTTACTAATACTTTGAAAAAAATATAATATATATATATAGAATAATAGATGATAATAGCTTACTTGTGATTATATTGGCGTTTATAGTTGGATGTATGTGTTCAGGTATGATGAAGCAGATGTGTGGTGGTCGATTAGTTGAAGGTTCACTTACCAATGGTCTTCCCATATGTAATTTTGTATATGATCCAATATTAATCTTAGATAATAATTTATTCTATTTATATTTTATTAGAATATAAATAAAAAATAATAATATATCAAAAAAATTATATTGATGAGTGATAAATCTAATAATTCTGATAAAGGAATATCAGAAAATTTAAAATTACTTCGCGAAATTAATTCATCACTATTAGAATTAAAGAATGATATAATTTTATTAAAAAATGATATATTTTTATTAAATAATGAAGTAAAATGTATAAAATTATTAATTAATGAAAATAATAAATTAGAAAAAACAGATAAGAATATATCAACTGGATGGTTCTTTGGTTAAAAGGTTATTCTCAAAGATATCTTTATTATTATTATAATATTCTTTTAAATTAATATACCCAGTGTTAATTAAATTATCTACATCAGATTCTGATAATTTAAAACAAGTACTAGGAATATTTAATCCCAATTTTAAAATTCTTTTATCACTATTTAAATATTGTTTTTCTATTTGTGAATCTCTTTTATAAAATAAAAACTTAATAAAATCTATAAAATTGTTTTCATCATTGTTAGTATTATCAGTATCTTCAACATATATATATATTCCAATATAATTCTTATATTTTTCATCATTAATGAATGGATAACTACCTGTAATACCCCCATCTAATAAATATTGATTATTATAAACAATGTATTTATTAATAAGAGGTATAGATGTGGCTGCGGTTATTAATAATGCCAAATCCATATCGGGATTAGATATATGATCATAATATTCTGTTTTTAATTTAGTATAATTATATATTTTGATTCTATGATTTATTTTAGTTTTATCATATAATTCTTTTAGTGTTATTTTATCAGTATTATATTTATATAATAAAATGTGTTTTATTGCTATTTTAAATATTGTATTATCAAAAAATCCATATTCTGTGAAATTGTTAAAATCAATATCATCAATATCATAAATATTAATATTTATTAATATTTTTTTTATTAAACATAAGTTTAAATCGACAGAAAAACAAAATGCGAAAAATGATCCAATTGAACAAGATATAATATTTTTAATATTTTTTAATAAATCTTTTTCTTCAAGAAATTTATATATACCAGTATAAATAAATCCTTTAACACCCCCTCCGGATAAAAATAAAGTATCAATCATTTTATATTTTTATTTATAATATTATAAATAATAGAACATATGTCACAAATTAATATAAATAATTTATATAACAACATAAATAAAAAAAAGTATGAGAAATACGTAGTATATGATAAAATATTAAAAAGATGTCATAATAAAATAAATATATATGCAGAGAACTTAAAATTAGAATGTATATATGAAATTCCTGAATATATATTTGGATTACCAATATATAACACAACTTTTGCGAAAAATTATATTATAAATAGATTAGAAGAGAATGGATTTATAGTACATGATGTATCAAATATGATTAAAAATGGTATATATATATCATGGGATTTATCAAAATCAAAAAACAAAAGTTTTAAACAAAAAAAAGTAATAAAAGATGAATATAAGAGTATAGATGATTATAAACCGAATGGGTTATTTATACACAATGAGAGTGGTTTAAATTCAATTAATAAAAAAACGAATTTATTATCACTACATTTATAAATTTAAAATAGATTTAATATCACTATTTGTTTTAGTTTTTGTTCTATATAATCTAAGATCTGAATTATCATTATTACTATCTAGTATTTCTTTATTTTCTTCAAAAGTATGATACAATTGTGTTCCAATTGGAATATTTAATATATTATTACCATATTTAATATTGTTTGATCTATATTCATCAATTGATAAATTACCACCAAATTTTTTCAATAATAGTCTATGTGGGGCAATATTTATAATATCATCATTGTTCAATATTTCTTTTTTATATAAGTTAGTATATGAAGAAATTTCTAAAAATTTATTAGAATCGAAATTATCTTTGATATATCTAAGTCCACATTCAAAACTACAAAAATCACCATATGTATAAAATATTTTGTTTTTATATATGATTGGAATACCATAAATATTATTACTATTTAATTTCTCACAACAATTCCAACATAATTCGCTTATATTATTTGTAATAATTGAATTTTGATGACAATAATCATTTTCTCCAATATTATCAATATTTTGATTATTATGTATATTTACTGAATTTAATTTTATGATGTATTCGTTATTATGTGTTTCAAAAACTGGATTATCATTTACAATTACATTATTTTTTGGTTTTCTTCCTCTTTTTTTTTTCTCTTTAGTATTGGTTTTATTCATTGCGTATATATAATAATAATTATTTAAACTTCTTTCTTTATATATTATAATTAATTGTAAGTTTAAAATTAATAATAATATTATTATTAATTATAAATGATAGAATTAAACACAGATAATGTATTATTTTTGATAATATTTGTAATTATAGTTTCATTCACATCATATTTATATATAGAATTAAAGAAATTAAAGAATACTGTAAATATGAATACAGAAAATATTAAACAAATTAATAATTTAATTAAACAAAATAGTAAAAAAGATGTAATTAAACCTACGAAAACTGTTATACCAGATATAATGACCACAAAACAAATATATCCTAATATGAATAATAGTAGTGGATATGTATCACAAGTGGGTGCGAGTGTTTCTACATACAATTCAAGAATGAAAAATATACCAACAAAAATAAAAGAAAAGCCGATGAATAAACAAGTATTAAGTGAATCTGAGTCTTTAAGAACACAACTAGATAAAGAAGATCATAATAATATTATAAATTTTTTAACGGATGTAGATAATGATAAGAAAGTAGATAAAGTAGATAAAGTAGAAGTTGATGAGGTAGATAAGGTAGAAGTTGATGAGGTAGATAAGGTAGAAGTTGATGAGGTAAATAAAGTAGAAGTTGATGAGGTAAATAAAGTAGAAGAGGTAGAAGTTGATGAGATAGAAGTTGATGAGGTAGAAGTTGATGAGGTAGATAAGGTAGAAGTTGATGAGGTAGATAAGGTAGAAGTTGATGAGGTAGATAAGGTAGAAGAGGTAGATGTAGATAAGGTAGAAGTTGATGAGATAGAAGTAGATGAGGAAACACTTAATAATATGTCAGTAAAAGAATTAAGAATATTATCGAATAAAAAGGGATTAATAAAATCAGGTACAAAAAATGAATTGATTGAAAGATTATTAAAATAAAAATATAATTATATATATATATATATATATGAATAATACAAAATTAGATTTCCCGGCAATTATGAGTGATGGAAGATCATTAACAGATTACAGATCATCATGTTTACTTGATTTAGGTAGTATAGTTTCTAAAGAAGATGGAGAAAAAATATATACGGATAATTTATATGCTAAATCACTAGAATATAGAAATTTTCTACAAAATAATGGAACACAAATATTATCCGGAATACATAATAAATTAGATAAATACTACAAATGTACAAATTGTCCAGATTATACAACAGTATATCCAAAACTATTACAGGTATGTGGTGATAATAGCAATTGTACTGTTATGCCTGTAGATGAAATGGGATTGGGTTTAGTGAATCAATCAAAAAGCCTTTATTGACGCCATCTATTATTACATTTTAAGCAAGTAATGAATTGTGTCATTGGTTCGTCAGCAGATCTTGTTTGAACTTCATATAACGAACATTCATTACTTTTACATCTAGAGCATTTATATAAGTTTGTCATAGCTTTTGGTTTTAATTCATTTTTAATTTTATCAGATTTTATTTTTTTATTAATTAATTCTTTCCAGTTATCGGGATTTATATCATATAAATGTAGATTATTAATATTACTGGGATTAATTTCAGATGATTTAATTCTATTAATAAAATTATTATTTTTTACATATGATTTGTCATTAATGTTAACATAAAATGATATAATCTTAAAATGATATAAATTTCTAAAAATATCATTATTCCATGATCTAATGATATTATGTTTTATAGCTTTTTCAATTACATAATTATATATAGATTGTTCAAATTTACGAGATAAAGATAAATCATTTATAAATAGATCGAATTTTTTAACCGAGTTATTGCGCAATTTATCATTAATATTCGAGTTCATATATATTTTTTAATTAATATATATATTATATAATATCAAATTTTTAATATATATTATTATCGTAACTTAAATTATTATCATCAAATGTATTTAAATAAATATTATCATATGTAATATTACTATTATTATATTCATCATCTGAATCATTTTCATTGATATTATCTGAATAATAATCACAATTTATTGAATAGAATTCTCCATATTCTTTTATACTGTAATTTATTAATTTATTATTTTTTAGTTTTACGATATATATATTATCATATAATATAATATCATTATAAGATAATATATCTAAAGAAGATACACCATTGGATGGAATTACATGATTATTTATTTGTTCTCCTTCTAAATTACCATATAATAGTAACTTTGAATTATTATCAATAAACCATTCAAATAATAAATTAATATCATTATTACTATTTTTTTTAATAGTGTTCATCCAGTTTTTTGTTGATTTAATTTCAGTCATCGTATCATCTGTATTAATTCGTATAATATTCATTTATTATATTAATATAAAAATAGTTTTATATAATATAATCTAATGAGAGACATAATATCGATATTTATTGGATTTTTATTTGTAGATATAATATTTAAGTCATATAGTAGAAATATTATAGTTTCGATACGTTCATAAAATTATAAAATAATAATTAAATATTATATAAAATGAGTGGTCAAACAGATATAGGGCATATCACTAATTCTGATAATCTTTCAAAAGAAGAAGAAGAAATTGTAGATTCTATTTTATCCGAAATTAATGAAGGAGATCAACAACAGCATATGGCGCAACAGCATATGGCGCAACAGCAGATGGCACAACAGCAGATGGCGCAACAGCAGATGGCACAACAGCAGATGGCACAACAGCAGATGGCACAACAGCAGATGGCACAACAGCAGATGGCACAACAGCAGATGGCACAACAGCAGATGGCACAAAAAAAACCATATTTAATGCCGAATGGACAACATATGCCGGAACAAATGATGAATAAAATGGGAATGTCTATGCCAGTAAAAATGGATGAGTCTCCAACTGAAAAATTAATAAGAGAATGTAAAGAACCATTGTCCGTATTAATGTTAGTAGTATTATTGAGTATGCCCCAGATAGATGAAGTACTAGTTAAAAGTATGCCATTATTTGATAATGAGGGATCTTTATCATTAGTAGGATTATTAGTTAAGGGTGTAATTGGTGCGATTATTTTTTATATCTTAAAAATTTACTCTTAAAATGATTATTTAGTTATCTAAAAGTTCGCTTATTTTTTTATAACATTTGTTTATAGTTACTTCAGAAATTTCACAAACATCATGTATATCTTTTTTTGATATGTCTAAATTATTTTTTAAAATATAATAGTAAATACACCCGGCTGTAATAGATGGTGGCGTATTCTCAGAAATTAAATTATAAGAAGATATTTTATTACATAAATCTTTAATTTCATCATTATTATTTAAATTTAATTTATTACAATATCTATCTATTAAATCAATTGGAGATATGCTATTTTTACTATATATTCTGGTATTATAAGATCTATTAGTTCTTAAAATTTCTTGAAATTTTTTAATACCACTAGTAACAACTTTATTATCAACATTAAATATTTTAGATAATTCTTTATCTGATCTTGGAACATCGCAATTTTTACATGCGAAGAATACAGATGCTACAATAATACCATGTCTATTTACACCTCTTGAGATTTTTACTTCAGCTATTAATGAATATAAGGATTTTGCTTCATTTATAATTTTTTGATTAATATTATTAGATATACAAGTTGTGGTTATAGTATTATAAACTTTATTTAAACTTCTTTCTTTATAAGTCATAGAATTCCAATTTTGAAATCTTCTAACTTTATTTGTATTATTATCACATCTATTAGTTTTATTAGAAACGGATGTACCCATAGATGATTTAGGTAAATAAGCATTAATAGGTGGTCCACATCTTGTTGGATCAGATGATTTCGAATCATCAGAACCATAATATCTCCATTCTGGAGCATCACTAATAAATGATATTTGTTTTTCACATATTTTACAAATATAGCTTGAATCTTTTGCTAGTTTTATATTTTCAGATATATCACAACAACTACTTTTTTTTTCATTATTAAAAATAGTTGATTCAAATAGACAATCATCAGAATTATCCATTAATTAACAATATTTATTTAATTAATTTTTAAATTATTTAAAATTTCAAATTTTAAATTTTAAATAGTATAATATATATATGATTACAGAAATTGTATCAGGATTATATATCGGAGATTCCGATACTTTACTTGATAAAGAGATATATAAAACATATAATATAGATATTGTTATTAATTTAACAACTAGTTATCAGTTTTTAGATATAAATGTACAAAAGATAAAATTTCCGATCAAAAATTTTATAGATTACAAAGATAGATACAAAAAATTATTAGTATATATATATAAAAACTTTGTTAATTATAATATATTAATATGTTCAGAAGAACAATATCAAACATTAACGGCGGCATTATTTTTAATAGAATATGGAAAAATACCAGATTATGATGTTAAATGTGTATTAACAAATAAAAATGATAAACTTGTACTAGACTACGATTTGTCTATATTTAAAAAATAAAGTAATTTAATATGTATTATGAAAATACCAAAAATAATTCATCAAGTATGGATAGGTCCCAAAGAACCCCCAATAAAACCAATGGATACTTGGAAAAATAAACATCCAGATTTTGAATATATTCGATGGAATGAATCGGAATTTGAAAAAAGAGATATGAATTTTGAATGTCAGGATAAGATAGATAGTATGGAACAGTATTGTGGGAAAGTAGATATTATGAGATTAGAATTATTATATAAATATGGAGGAGTATTTTTAGATGCGGATTCTGTATGTATTGAACCAATAGATTATTTATTGAATAATAATTTTATGATTTACGAGAATGAAAAAGTTAGAAAAGATTTAATTGCGAATGGTATAATGGGTTTTGTTCCTAAGCATCCATTTATTAAAAAATGTATTAATTTTATTAAAAATAATGAAGTAAGTCAATCTAAAACTGGTTTATTACCATGGCAAATAACTGGACCAACATTAGTAACAAAAATATATGATAAAGATATCTTTAATGATATTAGGATATTACCAAGTTATACATTTTTACCGATTCATAATACTGGTTTAGAGTATCAGGGTCATGGTAAAGTATATTCACATCAATTATGGGGTTCAACGAACTGGGGGAAATTTGATATGAGTGGTTCAATACCAAAACAATTTTTGAAACCAGAGGATGAAGTTTCCATTGTAATTCCTAGTTATAACACAAATATAAGATATGTTAATGAATGTTTAATGTCGATAAAAAAACAGATTGGGTATATTGGTATGGAAATAGTATGGATTGATGATGGTTCGGATGAATTAAATTCAACATTATTAAAAAAAGCATTGGAAGAATTTGAAAAAACAACAAGATTTGTGAGAATAATATATTCAGAAAATGAAACTAATAAAGGATTGGGATATTCATTAAATCGAGGCGTAGAATTATGCACTAATCAAATAATATTTAGAATGGATAGTGATGATATAATGATACCAACAAGAATCCAAAAACAATTAGAATTTATGAATAATAATCCAGAATGTGGATTATGTGCATCACAATTACAAATGTTTCGAAATATTAACAATAAAATTGTAGATTGTGGAAAAACAAATCATAAGTTTATATTTACTTGGAAAGATTTTTTAGATAATAAATCGAATCATTGGATTACAAACCATGCTACCTGGTGTTTTAGAAAACGAGAAATATTAGAAGTTGGTAATTATAATAAATCTCTTCATTCAATGTGTGAAGATTTTGAATTAATATTGAGAGTTCTTAAGAAATATGGAAAAATATATTGTTTAAACGATATATTATATTATTATAGATTACATGAAAATGGTTTAACATATAATGGTGGAAAAGAAGGTAGTTTATATTGGAATATAATAAGGAATGAAATTATTTATAAAATAATTAATAATATAGAAGAAAAACCAATAATAAATTTACAAGATAAATGTGTTATTGAAGAACCATGTTTTATTAAAACAGATAAAATAGAAATAACCAGAAAAAATCCTAAAAATAATGATATAGTTATTTTTACAGATTATTTAATTAATCAACATAATGATAATTTTAAAAATATAGCATTATTAATAGAATCGCCTGAAATAACTCAACAAAGTTATAATTATGTGTTAAATAATGTTGATAAATATGATTTAGTATTAACTCATAATAAAAAAATATTAGATATAAATAACGATAAAGTTAAATTAAATTTATATGGAACAACATGGTTACATGAATCATATCAGAAACTATACGATAAATCAAAATTATGTTCAATTATTTCATCAAATAAAACCATAACTTCTGGACATAAATTAAGACATGTCATATTAGAATATTTAGTAAAAGAAAATATTGATGTAGATAAATTTGGAGGAAATTTCAAAAAATTATCGGGGACAAAGAGTAAAATTTATACAATCGAGCACTCATGGAAACATATTACAAATGAAAAAATATTAGGATTAAAAGATTATATGTTTTCTATTACCATTGAAAATTGTAAAGAGGATTATTATTTTTCAGAAAAATTAATTGATTGTTTATTATCAGGAACTGTACCAATATATTGGGGATGTCCTAGTATTTGTGATTTTTTTAATATTAAAGGTATGATAATATTTGATACATTAGATGAATTAAAAGATATCTTAAATAATTTAACAATAGAAAAATATAAATCAATGGAAATATATATAAAAGAAAACTTTGAAAAAGCAAAAGAATATAATGATTATAAACTAAATGAAGATGAAATTATTAAACTATTATAACCTGTCATCAAATAAATCATAGAAAAATAGGTGAAATATATAATATTGGTTGTGATAATGGAATGGAATATTCTGTAATGGATGTTGCTAAAATATTAATAAATAAAATATATGATACAGAAGATTATAATAAATGGATTACATATATAGATGATAGACCATTTAATGATAAAAGATATTACATAAGTAATAAAAAAATACGAAGTTTAGAATGGAATATAAATATTAGTTTTGAATATGGTATTAGTTTATTATTTAAATAATAGGATTTATTTTTATATATTTAATTAAATAAATATATAATCATGTTAAGAGAATCAATTAATGAATGTTCGATTTGTTTATCTGAAATAGAAAATATTACAACAACTGATTGTAATCATAGTTATTGTAAAAAATGTATTGATGATTGTCTAGATAATAAACCAGAATGTCCATTATGTAGAAAAAATATTAAATATTTAAAAAATGATAAAGAAACAATTAGAGTTGTTAGATACAATAATATTAATGCTTCGAATAATAGAGTTATTAATCCCGAACCATTTATGTATAACTATTCGAGATATAAGGTATATAGATTTGGAGTAACATTATCTTTTACATATATTTTATATCAATTATATAAAATATCAGCACTAAATTATATTATAGAAATAAATGATAAAAAAATAGCAGAATGTATTAATAATAATACAGAATTAGAGAATACAATTTCTAACAATTCTTATAATAATATTCATATGGCGATGAGTAATTTAATTCATATATGTAAAATCCCAATCAAGTATTTTAATAATTGTATAAATAATTAATCGCGATTTACTACTTCCTCCTCTTCTGTATCTTCATCTGTCTCTAGATCATCGTCATCATCTGAGTCTTGGAAGGCATATGAATCAAGTGTCTTTGGCTTATCTACTTTAATTTGCTGAGCCTTCCATGATACACCAAACTTACTTCCAGCGACCCAAACTACGGTCAGTTGTAGTAATACTTTAATAGTTGACTTCTTAGGAAATAGTGCCATTACTTCATCATTTGACATATCATTAATTGGAATCTCTCGACGATTGTGATCAAATACCTTACATTCCCACTTTCCCTTATTCTTAGGAATCTTAAAACGGAAACTAGGTGGATACTTGCCATCCGGTTCACCAGTTTCTGGATCTACTGACACTCTCTTCATATTTGTGTATCGATCTTCAATAGCATCTTTATTTACCTTGTTCTTTGCGAGCTTTAGCCACTGGACATGATTCTTCATAGCCTCTTCACAAACCTTATTGTCAAGAGCTTCAGCAAACTCACACATATGCTTATTTGATTCACTAGACTCGGGATCAATGTTAACTGTGATTTGAAGTTTACCATTGTCAGAACTTTCATTATCGCTATAAAATGAAGCATCAAATGGCATTGATAATTTATCACTTCTTAGATATAGAGGCTCATCATTTACAGAGGCAAAAATAATCTTTCCACCACTCTGAGTAACCTTTACATCTGAAAACTTAATATTTTTAACTAGTTCAGTAGCTTCATTCGGCGAATATGTAACTGGTTGATCGGACATTATCTTTTTCTCTTTTTCTATTTATTTATTTATTTATTCTCTGTATACTTAATTATTTATTTATTCTCTGTATACTTAGTTATTTATATAATATAATTATCTCCTTATATCAATTTCAAATTTATATTTAATAATTAAAATATATATAATAAATTAAAATGAAATCAGAATTAATTAATAATAATAACATTATAATTGATAAATTTACATATAAATCATCTGATTATTATAAAAAAGATATTATAAATAATTATATTAAACTGAATAATATTATAAATCCTAATATTATTATAAAAATTAAAAAAACAAAAAAAAAAGAGTTATTTGATAAATTATGTAAAACAATTAATAGTTACAAAAGATTTAATGATATAAATGTTATAATTAAGTTACAATCATATATAAGAAGATATCTTTTAAAAATAAAAATAAAATTAAAAGGACCAGGAATATATAAACCAGTTAATAACGAAGATGATTTTTATTATAGTACAAATAAATCAGAGATAGGTTTTAATTATTATTTTTCATATAAAGATGATTCAGATAATATATGGATGTTTGATATAAGAAGTATATATAAATTAGTAAGAGATTCTACAAAACCGTTGAATCCATATACAAGAAATATAATACCAGATAACGTAATTAAGAATATAAGGAAGATAATTGGATATTTAAAAAAGAATAATATTCAAATAACATTAGAACATGAAAATATAGAATTAGATATAGAATCTAAAATAAATGATATAATTATAAAAATTTCAAGTTATGGATATAATATAGAAAAAAATTGGATAGATAGATTAAATTTATATAAACTAAAGAAATTATACGCATCATTTCAAGATATGTGGTATTATAGAATTCAACTAACACCAGAAACAAGATCAATGATAATTAATGATCAATTATTTTCAAATAATTATATGTTTGTAAATACTTTAAATGATGTATTACAAATTAAAACATTATTATTTAATGATGTATATAAATTAATAAATACAACAAATAATAATTATTCTAGCATGACTGCGATGTGGTGTATTATTTCTTTTGGAACTGTAATAAAAAAATGTATTGATCATAATCTATGGATTCAATCGATAATTTAAATATATTTAAAAAAATATTAATAATATATATTAAATAAGTAGTGCGGTTGGATAAATAAAATAAAATAAAACAAATAGTATAAAAAAATATAATGGCAGGAAAGAAAACAAAGACATCAAAATCTAATAAAGTAGTAAAACCGGTTGAGCCGGATCCTCCAGTTGAGCCGGATCCTCTAGTTGAGCCGGATCCTCTAGTTGAGCCGGATCCTCCAGTTGAGCCAGACTCTCAAGTAAAATCGAGTGAGGAATCAGAGTTCCTAGATTTTTCAAGTGAGCTTATGGAGATTCGTTCTACTCTAAAGGATCAAATGAATGTACTACGAGCTACTATTAAGTCTCTAGATTCTCTAGAGAAGAGACTCAATAAGGAGTCTAGAGTAGCTATTAAAAAGATGAGTGGTCGCAAGCAAAAGCTATTACCGAATGGTGAGAAGCCACTAAATGGATTTTCGAAGCCAGGTAATGTATCCGATGAACTTCGTAAATTTTTAGATCTAAAGAATGATGAATTAATCGCACGAGTTGATGTAACTAAGGCTATTACAAAGTACTGTAACGATAATGGTCTAACTAATCCATCGGATAAGCGTATTCTACTACCTGATGCGAAACTATGTAAGCTACTTCGCATTGATTCAAAATCTAAGGAGGACTTAACATACTTTAATCTACAAAAGTACCTTAAGATTCATTTTCCAAATAAGGATGGAGAATTTTTATCACTCTGAAATAATATATATGTAATTGTAAATGAGTAATGATGAATTCATTAAATTTTTATTTTTATTTATAGTAACACTAACAATACATAATAGTATTAAAATATGTTTAAAACAATCTAATATACTTTTTTAATTATATAAGCAATATATAATAAATATTATAATATACATGTTGATATCTACTGTTGAAAATTTTACAGTAGATATTAAATATAAAAATAAATTAAAATATTCGAATGATTTTACTTATATTCCAATCGAGATGAAATATTTACAAACACCAAAAATATTAATACCATATGGTATAGATAAAGAAAAAAATATTTTAGATATATTATTTATTAACATTGAGAATGACAAGAAAATAAAAGAATTAATATTTAAATTTAATAAATTATATGAGAAAGTTGAGATAAAATTTAATAAATTCAATGTTAATAATTTTTTAAAAGATAAGTTGATGCGCTTAAAAATTAAAAAATGTAAAATATATAATCAAAATAAAGAAGAAATAAATAATTTTTCGAATAATATATATGGTGAACTGATAATAAATTTGGATGGATTATGGATTGTTAAAAATGAAATATGGTTTAATTGGAATATATTACAAATTAAAGTTAATGAACCAATTTATTTACAACATTATTCATTCATTGATACGAAAGTTAATAAAAAACATATACCTCCACCACCACCACCACCTCCACCTCCACCTATACCAAGTAAAATAAATAATATTAAATATGTTCGCAAATTAAATAATAAGAATAATATAACAAATAAGAATAATATGACTATACCAGATATATCATTGTCAGAGGTTAAATTAATTTTAAAAAATTTAAATAAAATTAATATTTCTAAAAATTAAGTATAGAAATACTTTATTATATTATATATATGGAATGTTTAAAAAAATATAAAGATATAATTGGAAAACCATATGAGGGCGTTCATTCATATAGATTCATGGGTACTGCTATAGTTGATTATATTGTTACTATTATACTTTCTGTAATATTTGCCTATGTAACTGATATTCCCATCGTGTTAAGTACAATAATTGTATTTGTGTTAGGAATAATATTACACATATTATTTGGGGTTCCTACAAATACAACTAGATATTTAGGATTTTCTTAAAAAAAAATATATATATAATATATATATATAATGGCTAATTGTGATACATGTATGACCGGTGGTGGTAAAAGATCGAATCGTTCTAAAAAATCGAAGAGATCAATGCGTTCTAAAAGATCAATGCGTCCAAAAAGATCAATGAGTTCCAAGAAAACAAAAAAGTATAAATTAAAAAAAAGTAAAAGTAAAAGTAAAAGTAAAAGTAAAAGTAAAAGTAAAAAATCGAAATTAAATACATATATGATGGCTTTAAATAAAGCTAGAAGTTCAAATGCTAATTCATTTGAATATAAGGGAAAAAAATTTGTTAAAAAGAGATCAAAAACGGGGCTAATAGTTTATAGTTCAAAAAAAGGTTGAGAGGAAAACCATGTATGTAATTGTAGCTAAATTATAAATTTATATCCAATCCTAGAATTGGTGGTTTAGCTAACATATCAGCTCTATTATATTCCATATTTTGAAAAGTACTAGATCTATTTAATACTTCTGGAACATTATCTTTATTTTCAAAAAAGTTATAATGTTTATTAGTTTTATTATCATTGTAAAATTTGAGAGATTTTTCATAAATATACATAAATGGATCCAATATTAAATCATTTGGCTTAATTAAATATCTTGAATTATTTAAATAATCGATTTTATTAGAAGCTTCGGGTATTTTATTCATAATATATATATTATATTATATATTTTTTTAATAACATCTCTTTCCAAATGTAAACATATAATCAAATAAAAATATAAAAAATATACAAGTACATATATATAACATTAATTCATTAAATTGATCATTCTGAACATCTAGTGAATATCCTTCAACAATATCTTCTTTATTACTATTTGAGCATGTAAATAATTGATCCTTTAGATTATTTATTTCACCTGTTAATTTTTCTACAATTACTTTATATTTATTATCAAGATCTTCAAATAATTTTTTATTAATCGCATTGACTTCATAGTCTATATTATTTTTAACAGTTCTTTCAGGATCAACAAATTCTCTTTTTTCTAGATTGCTGATTCTTTTAGATAATTTAACATTATCATTTAAATATATATCTTCTTTTTTATTTCTTTTATCTTTACTAAAACCAGGGAAAGCATCATCTATACTACAAAATCCCACCATTATTGTTGTATATTATATATTATAAAATATTATATTTTTTATAATATAAATGTATAAAATAAATGATGATACAAATAAATATATATTAGGATTAGCTATAATAATTATTAATATTGGATCAAGGTTTATATTAGATGAGCTAACACCAAAACAAAAAAAATTTATTAATAGACCCGCAATAAGAAGATTAACCATATTTTGTATATTTTATATGACAACAAGAGATTGTGTAGCAAGTATAATATTAACAATTACATTTATATTGATAACTATGAATATTTATAATGAAGAGGTACAATCTGAAAAAAAAGATGAACACGACAAAATATTAAATGAAATACAGATAGTTTTATCTAAATATTCAAAGTAATTCCATCATTTTTTGATTCACCACTATTTAATGATATAGAATCTAAATCAATATTATTTGGATTTAGATTCATTTGATTAATAATATCATCTAGATCATTGTCGGGTGGATTCATTTCTGCTCTATAATTATTCATATTTTCACGACCACCCCCCATTAATCCTGACATCATACTCATCATATTTGGCATACCACCACCACTTGATGTATTATTATTATTACCACTCATTCCATTAACAGCAGCTTCAGCAAATTGTTTTTTTAATTCTGGATTTTGACTTAATATTTGATCCATTCCAGGGAGAGATGTTTTAAACATTGTATTTGTTAAATGGAACATAAATGCGCTTCCACCTAACATAAATAATAATCTTAATTCTGGTGATGATTCACCCGGACCACTGTATTTTTCAGCTAATTCTTCAAACACTTCATCATAATCATTTATATTTTCATTAACTGATTCTGACCAACCATCTAATTTAACACTGAATGGATCGAATCTTCCATTCAAGAATTCTATACCAGTAATACACGCCATTAACATTTTTCTCTGAAATTTAATAGAATTTTCTAATTCTCTTTGTTTTTTTAGTTTTGTATATTCATTTCTCATATCATCTAAATGAGAATTCATGGTATAGTTCATAGTTGTTCTAATACCCTGAGATTCTAATTTTTTAAATTTATATATTAAATCTATTTTTTCATTTTTTATATCTTGTGAATTCATTTTATGAATTGGTTTATATTCTTCTTCACCCTCATCCTCTGATATTACATTATCTAATATTGGATCTGATAGTGGAATACTCTTAGATTCAGAATATGTATTTATATTTTTAACTTCTGGATCTTTTGGAGAATATGATACTGATATATCATCATCATTTTTATATGATAGATCTTCATTAGATGTTGACGATTTTATTTTATTCGGATCAACTAATAAATCGACCCCAAGTAAATTATTATCATCTATAGTATCATTAACAATATTTATATCATCTAAATTAATGTTCTGTATCCCTTCATCAATATTAACTTCAAAATTGTCTGCCATTTAATTATTGTTAGAAAGATTTATTATAATATATACGCATTAATCTTAAATAGATAAATATGTATGTATATCTTCTGGCATTTCTTTAATATTTGTATCATAATATTTTTTTAATTCATTAAAATTATCTAATTCTTTATTTAATACGAAATTTATTGCGACACCTTTTCTACCATACCGTCCACTCCTCCCAATCCTGTGTATATATGTTTCATTATTAAATGGGATATCAAAATTTATAACCAATGATAATTGTTGAATATCAATACCACGTGATAATAAATCTGTAGATAACATAATTCTTGTTTTTCCTGATCTAAATTTGTCCATTTCTTCTTTTCTCTCACTAGATGATAAATCACCATGAATATATGAAACAGGATATTCATCATTAGATAATTGTGTATATAAATTATTTAATGATTTTTTAGAATTTAAATATATTATGGATTGATTTAAACTGATTGATTTAAATAAATCAATCAATACATCATATTTCCAAGAATAAGTATTTAGTAAAACATAAAATTGTTCAATACCCTCTAGTGTTAACTGTTCTTTATCAACTAGTATTTTATTTGGATTTGTCATAAATTTTTCTGTTAAATCTAATACATTTCTAGGCATGGTTGCGCTAAATAAACATATTTGTGTTTCTTTTGGAAGATATCTTATAATCTTATACATTGTTTCTAAAAAACCAATTGATAACATCTCATCTGCTTCATCTATAGTTAATATTTTAATATTATTTGTAAATAATTCACCCCTGTCAATCATATCTAATATTCTACCGGGTGACCCTACTATAATATGTGGATTATTTTCTCTTAATTTTTTAATATCATTTTGTATGGGTGTTTTTCCTACTAATGTAATAATATTAGCTTTATAATAATTATTTAAATTCGAAATGACTTCATAACATTGATATACTAATTCATGTGTTGGACACATAATAATACTCTGAAGTAAATCATTTTCTTTATCTATATTATTTAATACACCAATACAAAATGAACCAGTCTTACCAGTTCCCGATTGTGCTTGAGCTATAAGATCTTTCCCCGTATTAATTAATGGTATAGATTTGTATTGAATATTCGATGGATTTTCGTATCCATACGAAAACACCCCTCTTAATATTTCATCCTTTATTTTCAATTCTTCAAATGACATAATTATATTATATATATATAATTTATTCTTTAATTATTGTCAAAGATATCTTTTATATTTGTAAGTAACTTAACAGGATCTGATCCATTATATGTCATTTTTATATCATTTTCATATATTAAAATAAATGTAGGAACAGACTTTACATTATATTTATCACAAATTTCTTCATTATTATCTATATCTATTTTATATATTTGTAAATTATTTATTTTTGTAAATTTATCATTTATTATTGGTGATATTCTTTTACATGGACCACACCATGATGCCGTAAAATATAATAAATTATATGTTTTTGATTCTTTCAAAATATTTTCTATATTACTATCTTCATCTATCTCAATTATTTCATTAATATTTGTTTCCATTTTATATAATAATTAAAAAAAAAATAATATATAAACTTAAATCCATTTTTTATATTGAATAATAAATAAATATCGTATATAATAATCATATAGTTTATTATTAATCAGAATAATCTTCAGTTGATGATTCTGTATCATAATCAGAATCAGGATCACTATACATATTTATTAGATTAATCTGATTGACCGTTCCTATCGGATCCTTCTTCATTTGTAAATTTAATTCTCTTTCATAATTTGCTCTTTTTATATTTGTCATAGCCATAATTTCTTTATCTGATTTTACTTCAAATATTGTTGGTATAACTGGTAATGGAGCATTAAAATCTTCTATATTTACTATTCTATCGAATTTAATTATCCCTTCAGGATTTCTATTGGAACATATATAACTACATATTCGCTTGTCTGTATCATATATGATGAAAGGATCTTGAGTATTTTCACCACACACAGTACACGACATTTTTTATATATTGTTTTAACTAATTATAAGATTAATAATTTCAAATTAATATTTAAAAATAGAATTATATAATATAATATAATTAACAAATATAGATGGAACTTATTGATTATGTTAATAATAATGGAATTGATTCACTAAAAAGTGATAACATTAAAATTAATAAATTTAAAAATCTTAAATTAGTAAAATACAAATATGGATCTAAATTAACAAATGAATATCAAAAATATTGTAAAGGTGCTATATATAATTGTGAAACAAACAACTTTGTATGTATTCCACCAAAAAATTCTGAATTATATAATAATCAACCATTAAGCAAATCTGTTATTATTCAAGATTTAATTGATGGAACAATGGTTAATATGTTTTATGTGAATGATAAATGGAATATATCAACTAGAAGTGACATTGGTTGTAATAATAAGTGGTCTGACAAGTCATTTATTAAAATGATTAATGATATATGTGATATTAATACTATAACAAATGTATTAAATAAAAACTATTCATATTCTTTTGTACTTAGACATAAATCTAATAAATGTGTATCTAATATTGAATTTAACTCATTAGTTCTTGTAGACATATTTGATTTATCAGATAATATGTATGTAACAGATATGAATGCTCATTTTAATATAAACGTACCATTCTATATTATTAATCATTATGCTTATACAAATATTGAAAGATTAATGAAATTAAAATGTAATCATGATTGGAAGGGATTTATTATTAAAAATAATAATATTAGATACAAATACATTAATCCAGAATATAAAAAAGCAAAAGATATTACAATAAATTCTAATAATTTATTATATACATATTTTAGTTGTAAACATGATAATACTATAATGAAATATCTAAAAATATATCCTGAAAATAAAAAAGATTTTGATAATTATAGAGATTTGTTTAATATCATGGTTAATGAAGTATATGACAATTATGTTAAATTTAAAATTAAAAAAACTATTAAATTTAATGATATTCCATTTCATTTAAAACCATTAATAAATAATATTCATGATCAATATATAATTAAAAATAAAAGAATTAGTATAAAATTTATTAGTAATTATATTACAAAATTACCATTAAAACGTATAATATTTATTATGAATAATTATATAAATTAAATTTTATTATTAATTTCATTTAATATATCTATAATCTTAAGAATAATATTATTTAAACTTTGAATAAGCATGTTTAATGTTTGATTATCATTAGAAAACATTTCTTTTGGTGATAAATTTAATTCAATATAAAATTCAAGTGGATGTGGTTTTCTATATCCACATATATTAATAAATGATTTCTCATTTAAATTAGAAACATGTGATTGGATTATATTACCAATAGTATCATCATAATCAGGCATTTTAATTATAAATAGCTTATCTTTTTTTGTATATTTAAATTTTGATTCTACATCTAATAATAGTATTTTATCAAATTCTTGTATACAATCTTTTAATTTATTTATTAAAATATTAATAGATTGCTTATATAATATTATCGGAGAATAGTAATGATAACCAGTAATATTAAAGTCATACCAATAAGGCTCCGTATTAATATCTCTATGATAAAATCTTTCAATATTTTCAAAGCGATAATCGACTTTAAAGTCATCTAAATTATCTTTATCAATATTTTTTATTTTAATTTGATCATTAAGAGATTCATTAAATTGTTCTTCATCTATATGAAAAGTGTATAGACAATTAGATATATTATTATATTTAGCATGATCATATCCAGTGCCTACATTAGGTATAGCATATAATTTAAGAGATTGTTTTTCATTAGAATTTGTAGATTTTAATTCTGTTATAAATATGTAACTTATTATATCACGTATTTTAAAAGGTTTTATAATAATATTTTTAAGTTTATCAGATAATTTATTGTCTAGATCATAATCATCGATTGTTACATTATCTTTATAAGCACTTGTTTTTTTCAATGGATAAATATTAAAATCATTAGTTGTTACTTTTAAAACAGGATTATCCTTATCATTTGTAACATCAATCATAAATAAGTAGTCATTTTTATATTTGGCTGGATCAATATTCAAAGGAATTAAAGATATCCTCTGTTTCAAATATTCATTATGAACAGATGTATTATTTTCTAGTATTTTAATATTATCAAATGATACAGTATCTATGCTACTAATTAATGTTCTGCGTATTCCATTCATTATACTTTTATCTAAACCAACCGATTCATCTCCCTTTAATTCAAAAGATAATTCATCATTAGAATCTTTTATATTTATATATTCCATTTATATAAGTATTATATTATAATATTTATTATTTTATATTATTTCAAATTTTATGTTTTATTTTTATATTTTTATTAAATAATATTATTATAATGAGTGATAGTATATTATTTATAAGTAGAAGATGTAAATATTGTCAAGAATTATTGATATTAATTCATAAAAATAAAAATGATATTAGTAAATTATTTAAAATTGTAGATATTGATAAAAATCAATTTCCTAAATATGTCACAAGTGTTCCAATTCTTAAATATGGAGATAGATTAATACATGGGTCCGATATTACAGAACAAATTAATATGTATTTATCTGAGATTAGACCAAATAATGTAATTAAATCACATAATGACAATATGATGCCGATGATGTCTAGTAATAAAGATATATATTCAAATAAACATAATACACAAAATAATTCTAATATTATATCAAATAATAATCCTAATAATAATCGTAATAATAATCCTAATAATAATCCTAATAAAGATAACTATGATAATTCAATTAATAATTTAGATTCATATTGTATTGATGGTGTTTGTAGTATAGAATTTTCATCAATTGATGAAAATGAGGTTGATTCATTTATTTATGATAAAGTAGATTTTGAAAGTAATACACCCGAATCATCAAATTTACATGTTAATAGTGATAATGAATCAATTGATAAATCATTGGAAAAATTAATGAATGAACGTAATAATGAATTACCTCAATCTGATAATAATAATATTCAAAATACCTTAAATTTAAGTATGGATTCAAATACGCTAGATTTACGCGTATAAACAATTACAATAAAAATATTCATTATAAATATAATGGATTACGATAAATTAAATATTAAAGCATTAGATTTATTTAAGTCGTTCATCAAAGATATCATTAATGTATATCCAGAACATAAATCAATATTATATGATAAATATGGAGATATTATAGTTGGTGATAGCAATGATATTACTAATTTTTTAGAGAATATAAGCAAATATGAAAAATTAATAACGAATAGAGATAATAAATTATTTAATAAAGAAAATATAATATTCGAAGGTATTCCTATGTCAGAATTATGGAAAGAAGATATTTCTGATTCTACTAAAAAAAACATTTGGAAATATTTACAGACATTCTGTGTAATTCATATTAATCTAAAATCGAGTGAAAGTCTAAAAGAATTATTAAGCGGTGAATCTAATAACTTATCTTCAACAGATAAAAAAGATTTAAAAGATTTAAAAAAAATAAAAAAAATGAAAGATGATATTAATAAGAGCGACTCACTATTTGGTGATCTCAATATTGAAGAAATGTTGGGTAATTCAACAATAGGTAAAATAGCTAAAGAAATAACAGAATCAATTGATTTACCAAATTTAGAATCTCCTGAGGATTTAAGCAAATTATTTCAAGGAGAAAGTATAATGAATATATTTAACACTGTTAATACCACTGTTAAAAATAAAATAGATAGTGGCGAATTAAGTAATGATATACTTAAAAAAGAAGCAGAGGGAATGTATCCTAATATGATGAAAAATGATTTATTTAAGTCTATGTCTGAAACTATGTCAAAATTTAAACCAGAAGAAAGTGCCAGTGGTATAAATAGTGATGGTATTAATATTAATAATAATAATCTTGCATAAATATATATATATATATGACTAATTTTTGGTTTAATGATATGAATATTATTTTGAATAGAAGTTATATAACAGAAGTTATCCCTAATAATAATTATGAGGTTAATAGAAATATGAATGCTATATTTAGAGCTAGTTTATATTTATCTCTAGTAATATTTTTATTAAATAAAAAAACTAATATATTCGCATTACCTCTAATTATAGCAGTTATAACTATAATGGTACATAAAAATAATATAAATATACAAGAAAAAATAATATTATTAAATAAAAATGAAAATAAAAATGAAATTACAATAAATAAAGAAAATAATAACAATAATATAATTAATAAGCTGAAAGAAAAATTAAGATTTCCAACAATTAATAATCCACTTATGAATCTTAATTTAGTAGATCATGATAACAAAATCGCAGTAAATCCAAATAACCAATTAGTAAAAGATGATATAAATAAAAATTTAGATATAAATGTTTATCGAGATCCATCTGATACAAATTACGAATCATTTAATAGATTTTATACAATGCCTGTTACATCCATAATTAATGATCAAAAGGGTTTCGCCGAATGGTGTTATAGTGGTGATAGTGGTTGTAAATATGGAAATCAAAAGGATTGTTACAAAAAAAGAGGCAGAAGTGGTGGATCTACCGGTGGAGGTTTTGGTCCCAGTTAACAGTTATTTAAATTATTTCTTACATTCTTTAACAAATAAAATTTAATAATATTAAATTAATTATAGTTATAATTGTAAACATATGTTATTGTACCTCCCATATAAATTATTAATAAAATGAATAATAGTATATTTCTAATTTTAGTTGTTAATTCTTTTTTATCTATATCTTCTTCATAGTATTCCTCATATTTATATGATATGATAAGTAAATATAATAGAAACCAAACAAGTAAGTAATATGTATGATTAAATTTTTGTAAAACCAGTTTGATAAATATGTTTCATATCACAATTTATTGTATGTGCTATAAAGTACCCAGATGTTGCGAATAATAATGAAAATAAACTAATTATATTATTTTAGATTATTCATTTAATTAATATAATAAATTTTTTTATAATAATAATATATATTATGTCTATAGTTTTTGATAAATCTGATAATTATGAATTAAATCAACCAATGGGATTAAATGACGATAAAAGAATATTGAATATTGAAGCATTACAATCATTACATAGTGGTATTTATACACTTGAAAATCTAAGACCATCTAATATTATTAATCCGGTACAAGTTCAAACAAGTCAAACTGGTATAAATTTAAAAGCAGGTAATGATACTGTTGGAGAACATGGTCATTTAGTGAATGATAGTAATTATTTAAGAACGGAAGAACTAACAAATAAAAATAATATTCACCAATTAAATCCTAGATTTACATTATCTACCCCATATATAAAAGGATTTTTGGATGTTGATAAAGAGACTAGATTAATAAATTCTAATAGTACTTTACAAAAAAGAACATGTAATGTATTATCTGGAAAATCTTTATTAGAAAATTATTTCACACCAATGATTCCCAAGTTAGAAACTACTATTCAAGACAATAAATTTATTATACCAGAAGATTCAATGGATGAATGGAAAAGAGGAGGTATATCAACAAGACAACTATTAAGAGAATATACATATAAGAAAAAATGTTCTGATAATAATATATTAAAAAATTATATTAATAATTAATATAAGTATAATGAGTATATTTAGTCAAAATGATATAAATAATATAAATAATAATAAAGACAAACAAGTATTATTAAATCGTGCTATTGATGAATATAAAACATATAACTATAAGTCCGGTAATAGTCAAATAGATATTTTAAATATTCCTAATTCTAATATTTATGATAAATATAGTATCCTTAATGTAGATAATCATAATTATAATAATTCTAGTAAACAAATTATTAATGATTTCTATTCACTTAAAGAGAAATTAATTCATAGTGATGGTATGGGTATAAATAGATTCTATAATTTATTAAAAAATCCACAATTTAATGTTATTGAAAAATATAATGGAGATAATATTTCTAGAATAGGTATGAATACTACACAATTATACAAAGATTTATGTAATTAAATCTTTATTTTTTTATTAGATATTTTATATTATGAGTGAAATTCAAGAACAAAATTTTAATATTAGTTCAATAACAAATAATCCCATTAATTTAGAAAATGATATGGGTATTAGTCCTCAAAAATTTGCTTCATCAGATGGTCTTAATTATAATAAATTCGATAGTTTAAATCCAGCTAATTATAATTTTGATTATGGTGAAACATATTCAAAAAAAAAAGAAGTAAAATCTTTATTTAATCCATCCATGTACGGTGGAAATGTATATGGTAAAAAGGTAGATAGTGATTACATTGATAAAGATAGATATGATCTAGGTATGTATAGAAATTTTGAAAAATCTACAGAGAGACAATATATTGCTCCTATTGATGAAAAATCTTCCGATAATGTTACAATTGGAAAAATGATCGCGAATAGAAATCATATAGATAACATACGTAGTGAAGTTAATAAAAAAGATAATTATAAGGGTAGAATAATATCAGGAAAATCTATTAACGACTCCCGTGGATTACAAGCCACAGTTAATAAAAATAAAGTTTATAGAGATTATCAAAATTCCCCTGATAAATATTTCATATCTAATACTATTAGCAAACCTGAAATAAGATCAGAAAATATTATGAAATTTACAAACAGATCAATTTTTAATAATAATTTTATGACTAATGTTAAAACATATATTTCAGATCCTGAAAACGTACCCGCTATGCAACTATCTAATCGCCAACAATTATTCTCTAATGATAATAGAAATGTAATTGCTAATAATACATCTCAAAATTTTTATGATTATAATAATTTGGGATACACTGTATATCCAAATGAAAGAGAAACAATAACTGAAAATATTGAAAGAAATAATGCTACTACTTATATTAAAAAATCTACATTAGGTTATGATTCATCTGGACCAAAATATTTAGATAAACCACAGGCCAAGCAAATAATTAATCAGTCCGAATTATTAAATCCAAAAACATATGTTAATAATGAAATCTCAAGAGATAATTTATGTACTTATCAAACAGACCCCACAAAAGAAATTATATCAACTGGTAGAGAACCAACCTTATCAAATGTAAAATTAATGGGAGGCGTTGATCGATTTACAACAGAAACTAAAAAATTAGATGATGATTATATGACACAATATCAAACCGGTTTAACTAATATCTTTGAATATACTCCTATTTCTAGTGATACTAAAAATACTAGAGATAAAGTTGTACTAGATAATAAAAAATTATCTGATAGAATCTCACCTGACTTATTAGATCCTTTTAGAAATAATCCACTGACTAAACCACTAACTAGCTATGCTTATAGTTAAAAATAACATCCGGGATCGTCTATATACATGTCTTTAATAATTTTACTAATATAATACATTATAGAATTATATACTATCATACTTAAGAATATAATTAGATAGCCAACAAATCCACGACATCTATAAGCCATTGTACGTAAAAATGTAAATGCGAACATAGTAACAATTAAATCAATAAATGATTCTATAACCAACCACATTTTTAATCCATAACATTCATCACCACTCATAAATAATAAAAATATCGTTACTAAATTCATTACGAACGCAATTCCTATAGAAATTATATATAAACAAGTAGCAATCATCATCAATATTCCCATATTTCTTTCTATATTTGATTTACATTTATCTTTAAAATTCTTATCAACAAATTTTAAAATACTATTTTGAAATATCATTATCTATATATATATATATAATTATATTTTTTTTGAAAAATTAATAATATCAATTTCTTTTTTTGTAAATTTATTAATATTAATTTTTTTATATATTTGTTTTTTTTCTATTATACTACTATTTTTTTTACTCTTATTTATTATATGTTTCATTTTATCTACTTTATCATTGTATGATTTAATATTATTTGTATAATCATTTATTATTAAATATAATTCATTTATTTGTTCTTTATTTAAATTATTTAAATTAAAAAATATACCATTATTATTTTTTATATAATTAATTTTATTAGATTTAATATAATCATATATTATATAATCTGTCTTATTATCCATATCAATTATCATTTTATAAAATAAATTAATATTCATTATTTATAACTATATATTTTTTTTTTATTTCGGACGACCAATTATTTGAATTGTTTTATTATTATATTTCGTTCTAACAGCAGTTATTTCTATTTTAATTTTATCATTTATATTAATGTTTTTATCTTCAAATCTAGATAGTGGTATTAAAATTAATAATGGACTATCTTCAAATGTACTACCCTCATATTTACCATAATCATTTAATTTAATATATGCTACCACTCCTGCCTTTGTTATATTATTTATATAACAATCAATATTAAGACCTATTACAGGTGATACTAATACTGTTTTATAATTAACATTGTATGATATCTTATTATTACCAATACATTTACCATATTTAGAGCGACCAACTATTACAATTGTATCCTTTATTATATATCCAGATGTTATTGTTTTCCCTTCAAATTTATCTTTTAATTTAACTAATAATATGTCATCTATACCAGATTTAAGTTCACTACTATCTATATATATATCATCTGATAATAATTGCTCATTTATTAAATCAGTTGTCATTATAATAAATATTATATATATTTATTTATATATATTGTTATCAAATTATAATAAATATGATATAATATTAATCAATTTTATTTCCTTTTTCAATATCATCTTCAGATTCAAGATTAGGTAAGATATCTTCTTTTTTATCATAATCAGGTTCAAGATTAGGTAAGATATCTTTTTTTTTATCATAATCAGGTTCAAGATTAGGTAAGATATCTTTTTTTTTATCATAATCAACATTAGGTAATTCATCTTCTAATTGATCATCATATTCTTTTATTCCATTCAAAAAATCTGATATCTCATTTATCTGTTCCACATGATTTTCTGCGTTAGATTCTCCCATGGATTTTTTTAGATTAGATACTCTCCCTATACTTGTTAATTGTTCAATTTCTTTAGAAGCATCATTTTTTTTATGTGTTATAGTATCTGATGATTTATTTATTTTATTAATGTTCTCTGAAACATTACTCCATTTTTTTGATTTATTATTATTTTGTTTTTTTTCTTTCATTTTAATTCCTATATTTGACATTAATTCAGCTGCTTTTTCTTCTTTTGTAGGTTTATATATTTCACATTCATCTAATCCATTACATATGTCAGGCTTTTTTAAAGAAGCATTTGAAAAATTAGATTTAAATTGTTTTATAATAGAATCGTCAATTGTTGGTGATTGTTCTATTAATCTGTCATATTCTAATCTACAAATTTTTAAAAATTCTTTTACTGGTTTTCTTTTTTTTGGAGCCATGGCCAATTCAACTGCTATATTTCTACCAAACTTTGACCACTGAACTTCACTTAATCGATGAGATTCCATTAATTCAGCATATCTTAAGAAATTTTGTAATGTTGATAATATACCCGCAAATATATTAATAGAACCTACTCCAGCCATCGCTAATTGTTTATGTTCATCTGGTACAAAACTATCCATAGCAAAATTAGCTGTCCCGGTTAATGTTGATAATATAATTACTGGTATTGTAAATATGTAATTCATTCGCCTATATAGTTTCTCTGATCTACTATGTAACCATTTATAACAGGTGGCTTTATCTGCCCATTCAGCCATTAGTATCTCCTCTTGTGATGTCCAAGGATCATATTCTTCATTTTTATTGGATTTGGATGCATTCATTATATTATTATATTATATTTTTAATAGTCTCATAATCCTAGTACAATGATTATTATTATATATTGCTTTCCCACTTTCTATATCTTTTATACATTTTTCTGGTAAATTTAATATATTTGCCAATTGTTTCTGAGTTATTTTCATTTCATTTGTTCTCTTATGTATTATCTGTTGTCTAAATTCTGTTGTATATTTCTTATGTTGTAATTTATCTGTGTCAGCTTTTTCTTCTATCTTTTTTATCTTATTATATTCTTGATTTTTATTATTTATTTTTTCTTTTTTTTGTTTTGGTTTCTTATTAATTATTATCTGTTTCCAGTCCTGGTGATCAAATAATTGTTCATCACTCATTATTTATATAAATTATTATATATTTTTATTTATATATTATATATAATTTCTTAAAAAAATAATTTGAAATTGTTTTTTTTTATTTTATCATATAAACAGATAAATAAGTGTAAAGAACAAGAAAATAAAATGCACACATACACATCTAAGCAGCCACGTCAGTGTGGACGACAAAATGGACGACGCAACCAGCCGAAACAACCCAAAAATCGTGTGAAAACACGAGTAAAGGATCAATCGGCTACACATGTCATTCGATCTGTCGACATAACGCATAATAACATTATTCGAATGCGTAATATGTGGATTCAACAGGGTGGTGTGTGGTAAAAAAAGAATAATAATTTACATTTATATATTTTTTTTGTTGTTATAATAAAAAAACTAAATACATACTTATTATTTATTTTTTAGATTATTAGAATCAACTACAAATGATAGAATATAATTATCTGTCGTATCCTTCATATTCTCATCAATATTTAGTAATGATTTTCCAACAATAACCCCATTCGTGAATTTAACACTATTTGTATATCTAGAATTCATTGCACGCATCTCTCTACATAAGCGATACACATCATAATCTGATTTTTTTTGTTGTTGATTCATTTTATCTGTTTTTAATAATAATTTAAAAAAATTAAATCAAATTAAATAAAGCCTAATTCTTCTACAACTTACAATATCCTTGATAGGTCGACTTTAGTTGACCGGTTGTTAACCAAAAGGATACTTTTCTGCTACTGCGCCTGCGTTTGGCACGCACCGAATTGTCAACATTGTTTTGTTTGTTATCTGGCATATTTATTTTTATTTATTTATTATTATTTATATAATATAATTTAAAAAAAAACAATTTCAAATTATATTATTTAATAATATAATATAGATAATATTAATTATATAAATCACTCATTTATAATATGTATAATTATTAATATCTTTTTATATATATAATTATATATATATGTCAATATTCACTAAAATATCAAATGATATAAATCGTGTAGCTGATGATAGTAATGATGAATTTAAATTCTTATATAGTTATAATCAATGTACTAATACAGATGCTATGTGGGGTAATAATAATGGCCCACAATTCCAAAACATAAGATCAGAATTATCTAAAGATATTAATGCTTACTATTTACCTAAAATGAATACAAATTGTGTATCATGTAATAGTTTATGGGGTAACTCTACTAGTAGAAAAATGATTGTTCGTGATTATTAATTAAAAAAATAAAAAATGGACAATGCGGGAGTTGAACTCGCATAGTTGGACTTACGCCGGTGGATTGAAAGTCTCACCCCTTTCGGAACTACCCAGACCAGTTCTGGATTGCCCATAATAATATTATAATATAAATTTAAAATTAATTTTTCATTTTCAAAATTATAATTTATTATAACATTTTCTACAAACTGGTATATACTTATCTTTTTCACCAATGTCAATTATTTGGTCATTTTTATTTAATTTTTTAGAAAAAATAGCATCTGTTCCATCTTTACATATAGAACAATATGCTTTTAACATTTTAATATTATCAGCATGTGGGTATAATCTATATAATTCTCCGAAATTATTTCTATTACTATCACCATTAAGTCCAATTATAATAACATGTTTATTGTTATTATCAACAGCATTCGTTACAAAATTATATAAATCATCAAAAAATTGGCACTCATCTATAATTATATATTCACTATTATTATAAATTTCTTTAGGAACATCTATTAAATTTTTTAATGATATACATTCGATTTTATTTTCATCATGAGTAGAAATATTATTATTAGAATATCTATTATCTAAGCGAGAATTTATCTTTAATACACTTTTATTTATTGAAGTTAATTTTTTATAAATTTTTAAAATCTCAGTTGTTTTACCAGAAAACATACATCCACATATTATTTCAAGTGACATAAAAAAATATATATATAAATAAATATTTTTTTATGTTTAAACACTTATAGTTCAACGTCATTCATATGATCTGCTAAATCTTCAACATCTATATCTACTGTCATTTCTGAGTCTACACAAGAATCTCCATCAACTTCATGACCATCTGGTGGACCATCATTCAATATAGCTTCCTCTTCATATTGTTCCCTCGGATCATAACCCATAAGTCTAGGATAATAATTTGGATCTAATTGATTCCCATATAAATATACGTTAAAGACGATGTCTAATAACTCATTAATCATTTTTAATTTTCTTATTTCTAAAGGAGACCTGTTTCCACTCTCTTTTGAATCAACGTATAAATATTGAATAGTTGACATTTCTTCATCTTCTAGATAAGCATTGCCCCTACCCTCATCAGTAATAACACGTTGATCACTTACGATATAATTAAAATTGAATCTTTCTATATCTTCCAAAATATCAGATATATTAATATTGGCCATTTATTATGCGTTTATAATATTATTCTTTATAATAAATCAAATTATATAATAGAATAATTAAAAAATAATAAAGCGTCTATTATTGTGTCAAACTTGTAATCAACGTAATGTGGTTTTTCTTTATATGATGGATTAATCCATACAGTTATCCAATTAAACTTTTTAGCCGTTTTTAAATTTATTAATAAATCGTCATAAAATATTATATCTATAAATGCACATCCATTTGGAAATAATGCTTTTAATATAAATAAATATGGATCAAGATATGGCTTAATTCTTTGATTTTTATATAAATTATCTCTTGCGAATATATAATTAAATGTAGGTGTATTCATATGTAATAATGCGTCATAAGCATGACCAAATGTTCCATTAGTAAATATAAATTTATATTTAATATCTTTTAATAATTTATTTAATAAATTATTAGGTTTAATATCATCATAATTTTGATAACTATTTGACATTAATAATGTATCATCTAAATCAAATATATGGATCATTTAATATATACATATATTTAAATAGATGGTTATAAATATATATATATAATATATATATGGCAGATTATAATAATGAACCTATATTATCTCCAGAGGAAAATAGATATGTATTATTTCCAATTCAACATTCAGATATATGGGATATGTATAAGAAAGCCATGGCTAATTTTTGGACTCCTGAGGAGATAGATCTATCTAAAGATTTAAAAGATTATAATTCATTAACTGAAGATGAAAAATATTTTATAGAAAATGTATTAGCATTCTTTGCGGCATCTGATGGTATTGTTAATGAAAATTTATTAGAAAAATTTTCAAATGAGGTTCAATATTTAGAAGCAAAATGTTTCTATGGATTCCAAATAGCTATAGAGAATATTCATAGTGAGACATATTCACTATTAATCGATACATATATTAAAAATGATAATATTAAAAAGAAAGAGAAATTAATAAATGCGATACATACAATTCCAAGTATAAAGAAAAAAGCTGATTGGGCTTTAAAATGGATTAATGATAAAAGATCATTTGGAGAAAGATGTATAGCATTTGCTGCGGTTGAAGGTATATTTTTCTCTGGTGCCTTTTGTTGTATATTTTGGCTAAAAAAGAGAGGATTAATGCCGGGATTGTGTCAAAGCAATGAATTAATATCAAGAGATGAAGGAATGCACACCGAATTCGCAGTACTACTTTATAATAAACATTTGAAAAATAAACCATGTGATGATATAGTAAAAGATATAATAATGGATGCTGTTAAAATTGAAAAAGAATTTATAACTGAATCGTTACCGTGCTCATTAATTGGAATGAATTCTAATTTAATGTCACAATATATAGAATATGTTGCTGATAGATTACTTCAAATGTTAAATATTGATAAAGTATATAATTCAAGTAATCCATTTGATTTTATGAATCTAATTTCGATTCAAGGTAAAACTAATTTTTTTGAAAAAAGAGTCGGGGAATATTCAAATATTGCGAACCCATCTGGTGAATCAGAACAAGTATTTACTTTAGATGAGGAGTTTTAATTATTTTTAATAATTGTAATGTCTATTATCTTATTATTTTCACTGTCATATTCTATATTGTAATGTTTATTTAATTGTGAATTATAAATATTTCTTATTATATCTTTTTTTGTTTCATCGTCCATTTCATTATTTTCATTTAAATATTTAAATATATACATTTTTTTATACCCATTTAATAATTTATTCCAATTAGGTTTTTCTGACATAAATGTTTCAGATTCTTTATCTAATTTGCCTAAAAGTAATGATGTATTTAATAACGGATCATATTTATTATATAAATTATTGCTTTTCCGTTTATATTTTATTATATCATTTAAATCATTCATATTAATATATAATATAATAAATAACCTTATATTATTTTTTTATATTAATTATATTATAATGAGTGGTTTAGAATTAATCTCAACAGCTGCTAAAATGGCAGAAAGTAAATATACAATGGATTTAAATTCTCCCGAAATTAAAAAAATAATTAAAATTGTTGAAGATTTTTTAAAAACAAATAAATTAATATGTTATGGTGGTACTGCCATTAATAATATATTACCAAAAAAAGATCAATTCTACACAGGTGATGAATTCCCTGATTATGATTTTTATAGTAATGATGCAGTTAATGATGCTAAAAAACTAGCTAATATTTATCATGAACATGGATTTATTAATGTACTTGCTAAAAGTGGTGTTCATTTTGGTACATATAAAGTATTCGTAAATTATTTACCAGTTGCTGACATTACACAACTAGATTCATTATTGTATAAAAATATATCTGAAGTTGCCTTTATTCGTAAAGGAATATATTATTGTACTCCAGATTTTTTAAGGATGAATATGTATTTAGAGTTATCAAGACCGAAAGGCGATGTCTCAAGATGGGAAAAAGTATATAGTCGTTTAGAATTACTAAATAAAAATTATCCAATTAAACACACAGATTGTTTAATTAGAAATGTAGATAATTTAAAATATTTTGATACAATTGTTAAATGTTTTAATTCTAATAAATGTGTATTTTTTGGAGGTAAAGCATTAAATATATATTCTAAATATGATGATAAACTTAATAATTCAAGATCTATTATAGATGTTTTTCATGAAAATCCCATGAATTGTATTACTAAACTTAAAAAACTAATTCCAGAAATTAATTATATAAAAGATAATGGTATTCATGAAATATTTCCTCCACATTACATTTTAAAAATCAATTCTGATGTTGTAGCTATTATATATGAACCTATCGCATGTTACTCATATATATCAATAAAATATAAAAATAAAGTTTATAAAATTGCATCAATTTTTACTTTACTTAGTATGTATTTTATGTTTATGTATGTCGATAAATGTACAATATATAATACAAATAGATTAATGTGTATAGCCAGTATTATATATGATATTAATGAAAAAAATTTCGGTAAAGGAATATTTAAATCGATTCCAATTAATTGCTATGGAGAAATGAGAACATTAGAAATTATAATGGATGAAAAATCTGAAATGTTTAAAAAATTAAAAGATAAGAAAGATTCAAAAGAATATGAATTATGGTTTTTAAAATATGATCCTAGTGAATCTAATAAATCTAAATATAAATATAAATCTAAGTCTAAGTCTAAGTCTAAATCTAAATCTAAATCTACAAAAACATTAAAAAAAAAAGGAGGGTCAAATAGTAAATGTATAATTTATTATATTCATTCAGATACATGTGGACATTGTTTAGATTTCAATCCCACATGGGATGAATTAGAAAAAGATTATTCAGATAAACATATTATGAAAAAAATCAATATAGAAAATATGCCTTCTCATATACAAACGAATACTGTACCATATATCGTCGCTCAAAAAAATAATAAATTAATTGATTTTACAGATAAACGAACACCATCAAATTTAATTCAATTTTTAGATAATTTATAAAATTGTTCTATCAATCTAAATAGATGGTTTAGGTAATATATTAAAATTATATTTTTTTGATTCATTTGATAAAAATAATATATTTGTATTCGCATAATTTATAAATATTTCATTTAAATAATCATAATATTTAAAATCACTCTTACAATAAATATTACTAAATTTTAAATATTTATTGTTTTTTAATTTACTTATTTTTATTTCAGTTTTAAAATCAGTTATCTTTTTTTTGCCATCACAAATATAATTTAAATTTTTTCTTGTCCCAACATCCCATACAGGCAAACTAAAAAGAAAAGATACTTTTTCTTTATCAATATTATCAACACTATTATCAATTGCTTTATTTATATGTTTAATTATATATGGTGGATTTATTAAATAAATACCTTTTATAAATATAGCATTATAAAAGTTTCCTAAACATCCAAAATATTTTTCTAGATCATAAAATAATCCAAAATAATAATCTAATGTATGATTTAAAAATGAGGCAAATCCCTCAACTTCCATATTATTTTCTTTTTTAAAATAATTATAGTATTTTGGTTGTATACTCCCAAATATTCCTCCCCAATATCCTAATGATTTATATCTAAATAATAAACACCATATAATTAAATCTATATCATAATTAGATTTAATTATATTTTGTTTTAATAATCTATTATATGTTTTCTTTTTTATAATTTGTGAATGATTTTTGTATTGTAATTTTATATCATTTTTCATTTTTTTTTTAACAATATAGAAATTATTATCTTCAATATTTTTAATTTCTTTTATATAAATTTTTATATCTTTTATAATTGATTCTCTTTTTTTATCATCGTTTATATCAACTTTATAAATTTTAGAACATAATACTGGATCATCTGTATTTAAATTATATATATATATCCATATAAAAATATATCTCCAATTTTAATATCATATTTATCATTAATATTATTTATTGCTTTTTTTCTTAATAATTCTTTTTCTGGATTAGGTATCTCATTTGTATGATTTACTTTATATAATAATTTGGAATATTCTGAAGTGAATATTCGTTCTTCCATAATATATATAATATTAATATTTAATTAATCATCTATTGTATTTCTATCAAAACCATCTAAATCATTATTGCCTTCAACATCTCCATCATTGAAACTATATTCATCATAATCCGCATCATCCGTTTTTTTTGGTTTATGTAATCTAACATCTGGTTTATTTAATCCATATTCTCCTAAAACATCGGTTTCAACTGAATTCGATTGTTGAATCTCATTAATAATCTCCAACCTTTCTTGTTCAGTTGCTTCTTTATATTCATTACTATCAATATAATCTTGATTTTCTTGAGCAGCTGCCTGATACCAATTAGATATTCCATAATTTTGTTTTTGTACTGCTAATAATCTTTCTTCGGGTGTCATAATATCTAATTTTTTTATCAATGATTGTTTTTCTCTTTCTTTCTGTATACTAAGTTTTTCAGATAATGTAGACTCTTTATTATTTATCCATTGTGGATCTAAATATTCTTGTATCATATTTGTTATAATATCTATAAAATATGATGTAATTGTAGTAATTGAATCTTCTAGTCTATCTTTATTATTATTTTCTAATAATTCATATAAAACATTATCTATATTTGGAATATCAGTGTTTAATGATGACATATTCTTTATGTAATCGACATATGAATAAAAATAATTTACAAATATATATTTCATTATATATTTCGCATATTTTTTAGTAAAATGTGAATCATCAATTCCAATTAATAAATCCATATTTTTTGTAATATTTGATATATAATTTGTTAAATTAATAAAATAATCTGCTTTTTCAAAATACTTTTTAAATACTCGGTCACCGGATTTTATAAATATATCATTGTGCATTGAATATCTTTTTGTTTTCAAAAATGTACTCATTAGATCTGAATTATATTGATTTCTCATCCAATATTTCGGTATTTTCGTCTTTTCATCAATATTTTTACTTATTAATATTGTCATCATTTGTGTGTCATATATGGATTTTTTAATGAAATCATCATGATCATCTAATATTTTTTTAAAGATATCTTCCAATTTTATTGATTTTAAATATTTATTTATTTGTGATGATTTTTCTATAAATTCTATTATATCTTTTAATTTATCATTTGTTTCTTTTATTATACTACTATAATAACCACGATATAATGTTTCATAATTTTTTTTCTTACCTTCTGGATTTAATAATTCAGTTGTTAATTCTTTTATTTTTTCTAAATTATTATTCATTTTATCAATATTATTGCTTTCTATAAATGATTTAATTCTATTCTCCACTTGATTTATTTTAAAACTATTATTTATAGGTAATTTTGTTTGTATATGAATTTCGCGAATGGTTGAATATATATTATCCACATTTAATGATTTATGATAATTACTTAAATGTATATTATTATCAAATGATATAAATCTACTAGTAATTATATGTTTATCATTATATATTATTCTTCCATATTTATTATAACAGAATTTATTCTTTAATTTTTTTTTAGTTTCATCAGTAACTAATTCATCTGAATATAAATTTGTAAATATATATTTATAATGTCTTTTTGGTTTAGTAACAAGGTATGTATATTGTAAATTATTAAATATAATATGATTATATATATCTAATACATCATTCTTATGTAATTTATTAATATCATATAACATCTTTTTTATATTGTTGAATTTTACTTTCTTATTAATATTAAGATTGTCATAACCATACTTTTTTAATATAGTATTAATATTAGTTGTATTAGTATCTTTTTTAAATTTATGTATTAATAAATTTATATATTCATTTTTTTCTTGAACACCATGTAGATTAACTATATATCTTGATAGTATTCTAAATGATTTGTTATATAATAAATAAAAATTATTGATTGAATACTGAATATATTTTATTTTTAATTTATCAATAGATGTAATATCAATAATATTTTCAATAGCATAACCCGATATATTTTTTCTTATTAAATATTGTTTATCATTTTTATTATTTTTAACTTTATCATTTATTTTATTAATATCCTTATTATTGGGATTAGGATTATATGTTGTCCAATATTTTTTTATAATTCCAATAGAACTAGTATCTTTATGTTTATTGTATTTATTAATTCTTTCAATTATTTTATAATAATATGGAGATATTATGTATTTAATAGCATTTATTATTTGTATCTCTGGTTTTGTAGATTTTGTATTTTCATATTCTTTTATAAATAATGATGCGTATTTCCAAAAATCTTCATAACTATATATCTTACAATAATCTTTTATAATTTTTATTATATTATTAATCATAGACATATTAATAGATGAATCATCATCTGATGTATTTAATTTCTCATATGATTTATTTGTAAAATCTATTAATTTAATGTCCTTTTCATTAATTGTATATTCTGGTATACTCGTTTGTATATATATAATCGTTACAATATATAAATATATTAACTGATTAGAATATATAAGATATTTTTGTGTGTTTAATATAATTGATTTTAATTTAGTTTTTGTTAAATTTTGTTTATTTGCTTCGACTATTATAGGATGATTTGTTGTGCTCACTAAATCATTATTATATCTCTTATTAGCAAATTCATCATTTTTAATTAATTGATAATTTGAAAATATCTCATATATATCTTTATCATTTAATTCAACACTTAATGATCTAGATATTTGTTTTATTCTCTCTACTATTTCTAATTCAACATTTGATAATTTATCTAATATATCTAATTCATCGTTTTCTATTTCTTCATTAACTATAATACCTACATCATCAAATTCATTTACAACTGAAAATTTTTCCTCACTTATATATTCACCACAATTTTTACAATATATTATTCCATCTGTTGGTTCCGTTCCATATAAATTTATTAGTGAACTATAAATATCTTTATCATAATGCATTCGACTAGATAAAACATGATGTTTACATATATCTCTTTCATTATTATGTTTGGTATATAACCAATTATCATTTATTTTACTTTTAGTGAATTTCTCTATATATTGATTCAAATAATAATTCCTTATGTTAATATCTGTTTGTTTAAATATATATTCTTTTATAAGTAATAATCTTTCATCTATATCTATTTTTTTAATTTCATATTTTATTGGTATGAACTTATTCGCAGATTTATTTATATCTTGAATAGAATATTTAATTAAATTATTTATATATTTAATATCCTCAACTGTAAAATCTTCTATCTTAATATCATATATAAATAATAATCTTTCTATATCATTATAATTATAGATTGGTATATTAATTGTTTCTAATATATCTTTTATACTTGGTAATTTTTCTAAACTATCTACAAATAACTCTTTATTATATATTTTATTTGTTAAATTATATACATTTATATTATTTAGATCGAAATCTTGATTTTCCATATTTTTAAATATTATATTCTCATAATTATCTGATATATATTTCCCAAATGGTAAATTTGTATATCTTGTTTTATTATATATAATTTTTTCTTTCAATGATAATGATCTATTGTTCATTTTTATATTGTCATAATAGTTTGCTACTTTTAATGGTAATGTAATAAATGAAATCATATTCATTGATCTCTTTGGTATAATATTCATCATTATTCTTTGTTTATCTACATTCGTAGACATATCAATTGGATTTATTGTTTTTCTATCATCTATATAATATAATCCATTATTTCCAATACATCCTTCATTCATACAATCTGTAAAATAACGACCACTATGATTTATAACATATCCCGAATTATTTGTTTCTTCACTTTTATATGCTTCATAATTATCATTCATTATTATGCTTAAAAATTTTTTATAATTCACACCTTCTGTTAAACGTTCTATATCTGTTAAATCTTTATATAATTCTTCATCTGTATATATTTTTGGTTTTATGTCAAAAACAGGTATCATCCAGTTTGATAATTCATTTTTATTTATTATATTCTTTGTTTTATAATCATATTTAGTTTTATTTATAATATTTAATAGTACATTTACATCTGATAATAATTCTTTTAAATGTGTTGGATTATCTGTATTATATGATAATATTAGTTCACTCAATATAATTTCTCGTTTTTCCGTCTCCGTATATTCATAATTTTTATATGATGCATCATCCGTTTCTAATTCAATCTCTGGATATATATCTTGTTTTAAAACACTATTTGTTACCTCATCAAATTCTGATGTATCAAATTCTATAATTTTCTCAATATCTAATATCTCATATTTCTTTGTTTTTAGAATAATCTTATTATTATCATCTATCTCTAATGTTATTTTTTTATTATCATTGTCATCTTCTATTGTTATCTTTTTTTCTATATCATTAATATCTATAACATGTCCTATAATATCATTCGTCCTAAAATATATTAAAAAAAGATCATCAATTGATATATTCTTATTATATGTATCATCCATATTATAATATATTATATTATAATATATTTTAATATATTATAATAGACTAAAAAATTACCTATATTTTTTAGTATTCATTATTCATTTATATTATATGAATAGATTTTAAGATAACTTATTTTTTAAATTTTATACTAATAATTTGAATTTTTTATATTTTTTTTATTTTACAGCATACCCGTTTGCTTTGACTCGTAACACTTCGCTAATTAGCAAGGTTGGTTGCGTAAAAAAACACGGGTAGGTTCTCAGAGACGCTTAGGAGATTGCGAGAAGAGAGCCACGGGACGAGGATTATAAGTTCCAGAGAGGAGATGAGTGATCTCTGTAATGAACCACTTGATGGGTACGATGACTTTCCAGAGGAAGCGATGATGATACAGGAGCAGGCATGGCAGATCATGTTTAAGATCCCGGAAGATCTCGGGGATCTCAGGAAGAAGATGATGTTCTACATGAAGCTACAAGATAGTCTTACGGAAAGAATGTTGAGGGATCTGAAACTGGATAAAAACACGGAACTCGAGGACGAGAACAAGAAACTCCAGGAGGAGAACGCGAAACTCCAGGAGGAGAACGAGAAACTCCAGAAAGAGAACAATAGGCTCCAGAAATTCCGTCGCAAAGAGGCGGCGGAACAAAAGGACCTAGATTATCATCGGGACCGCTTGGGACTTAGTATGGACTCGACGCGCGAACAAATCGTGAAGGCAAACAGAATACATCACGAGCAACGATTACGTGAAATTGCGGAGTGTAAGGAGCGAAAAAAGACGGCGAAGAATCAGTGGCATGCTGAGCGTGCTATAGCTACGGCGAATGGGGTAGAATTTGAGACGTGGAAAGAGAGGGCGTCGAATCTTGGAATAGATAAGTGGCTTAGTAAGCCAGTGATAAGACCCGACCGCTGTTCCGATGGTAATCTCATGATCTATCTAATGGTGAAAGACTTACCATGATCTACTTGATCCTTAAATCCCACAACGTGAATAAGCAAACACGATAAACATAAGCTAAAAGGTACACCTTCCACGTGTATTTTTTTTAATATTCATTATTCATTATTTTTTTTAATATTGGTCTACTAATTATTATATCATGATCCATTTTTAATTTTTTAATACAATCACCAATATTTAAATCATAATGATTTTTATATGTTTTAATTATATTTACTTTATTGTCATCGTATTTTTTTTTTGTTTTTTTAGATTCTGATGTTTCATATTGTAACTGAACACCATAGGATGTTTGAACATATCCCGTAATATTTAATTTACCATATGTTATTGAATCGTGACATTTTTTACATAATTGAACTAAATTATGTTTATTATTTTTATGAAAATGATCAATCATATTATTATCATTTGCAGATTGTTGTTCTTTTATATGATGTGTTTCTTTTGCTGGTTTACCACATATTTTACATTCATCCATTATTATATCATTATTGTAATTTGATTTTTTAACATACTTATCTTGTAATTTTTTTTGAACTGAATATGCAATATCTATAAATTCTTTAGATATTCCCATTGCTTCACATACATTTAGTCCATATATAGATGGACCAGATCCAGAAGATAACTTTCTATCGTATATTATTTTTCCTCCAATATTTTTAATTTTTAAATGATATATTGATAAATTTTCAATATTATTTACTATATCAATATCATTTAATTGATGTAAATGTGTTGTAATCATATATGATACATTTTTTTTTGATAACATATTTAATCCTGCAGAAACTATTGATAATGCTGATATTGTTTCTGTTCCTGAACATAATTCATCTCCTAATACTAATGATTTGTTATCTGATCTCTTTTCAATCGTTCTTAATTCCTCCATTTCTATAGCAAATGATGATTGAGATCTAAATATATTATCATTATTTAATATTCTTGTAAATATTTGTGTATATATTGAATATTTAAAACTGTCAGCAGCAACATATAATCCAGCTTGAGCCATAATTAAATTCAATCCTATCGATTTCATTAATGTAGATTTACCACACGCATTTGTCCCATATAATAGCATCCCTGATTTACTTTTCCCTATATATAGATCATTTTTTACATATTCTGTTTCTTTATTAATCTTTTCAACTATTGGGTGTCTAATACCTTTAACATCAATATGACTCACATCTTCTATTAATTCCGGTTTAACATATTTATTGTCTATCGATATCTTTGCTCCTGTTGTTAAAAAATCAATATTCGCAATATAACTATTTATATATTTAAGTGATTCCTTATATATTCTATAATTCGTCTCAATAAATTCATTATATAAATATTCTATTCGTTTTAATAAGTTATCTTGTAATTCTATTAATTCTGATGATATCTTTTTTATAATTGGCGTCTCAATCATCATATTGCTATTATCTTTTTTCTTAAATATAATATCTTGTGTATTAATTTTAGCTAGTACATTATTATTACTATCTCTTATATGTATATTCGTATTCCCCATATTTTTAATTTTCTGTTTTAATTTTGAACATCTTGTATTTGTTAAATATATATATAATGAATTATCTTTATCTGTACTATATTTTACAAAACTATTAGAATTATGTTCTATAATATTAGAAAATCTATAACATAATCTTTCTATTAATACTATATATTCATCATTTTTAATACTTATTTCATCTAATTTTTTATCATACCCATTTTTAAATATAGATTTTTCTAATGATTTTGATGTATTTACTATATTTGAAAAGTCAAATGATTTATCTAATTTATTATAATATTCTTTATACTTATCATACAACTCCGTATTAATATTTAATAATTTTTTTTCTAATATATATCCGATTGATTTATTCACAAATTCATATGATAAATAACTAGAATATAATTCATTTGGTGTTAATTTATTTATACTCATTAAACGTAATGTTTTCTCTATATCTGATATATATCTTAAATATTCTCTTATATTGTCATAATGTTTATTCTCTATTAATGATTGTATCATATCATATCTTTCTTGTATAATATTATTATCAACTGATGGATAAAGTAATCTATTTTTCATAATCCTAGATCCCATTGAAGTTACACATTTATTACAAATTTCTAATAAAGATTCATTTTTTCCATGATAGTATGAATAATTATTAATAATATTAAGCTGTCTTATTGAATTCGAATTAAGTACTAAATAGTTTTTTGGAATATATTCTATCGGATGATTAATATTTTTTAATATATCAGGCTGATGATCTTTAATGTATTCTAATAAATAAATATATGAATTTAATAATTCTTTCTTATATGATAAATCAAAATAATCAATTGGTTCTATCATTATGTTTAATTTAAATATTTTATCTAATAATTCATTTTGATATGATATTGATTTATATATATTGTCATCATAATGATTTATTCTAATTGTAATATCTGATATATCCCATTGATTCATTACTATTTCATCTGTTAAATTATAATTTTCTGTGTGAAAAATTAATTCACTAGGATTATAAAAATGAATTAGTCTTGTTATTTCATCCATCCAGTATTTTTCCTCATTATTATGTATATAATGTATATAATTCTCACCCGTTGATATATCTATTGATGATACTCCAACTATGTGAAATTCCTTATTACATCTTGTATATTTTTCAATATATATAGATAACATGTAATTAGAATCCTCTTGATGTTTAATATTCGTACCAGGTGATAGTATATTTGTTACTTCTCTCTTTATAAATGGTTTTTCTGTTATTTGATCTACAAATACTATCGTATAATTCTTATTTAATAATAATGGTACATATTTATCATATGATATTATAGGAAATCCTCCCTGATAATAATCTTTGTAATTATCTTTATCTTTGTATTTTTTCTTAGCAACTGCCATATTAAGAACTGTATTACACAAATAATGTATATTCGGTTCACCATAAGATATCTTATCATCAACATAACATAGTTCATAAAAAGATCCTAATTGCATTAATATTACAGTATTATCACCATATTTTTTTTTATATTTTTTTACGTAATGATCATATTCTAATAATATGTGTTGTTTTTCCATATTTATATATATTTATATATACTATATTTTAAGTGTCAATATATTTTTAATTTTCTTGTATATTGTATATAGTAATTATGTTATTCGATCTAAATACACAGGTTAATAATTATAAAATAATTAATGATTTTATTGAAATTATAAAAAAAGATATTGATAATTATGATAAACTCTTCGCAATAAATAAAGGTGATAGAAAACAAGGTGATAAAAAACAAGATAATATAAAACAAGATAATATAAAACAAGATAATATAAAACAAGATAATATAAAACAAGATGATATAAAACAAGATGATAAAAAACAAGATAATATAAAACAAGATAATATAAAACAAGATAATAGAAAACAAGATGATAGAAAACAAGATAATATAAAACAAGATAATATAAAACAAGATGATATAAAACAAGATGATAAAAAACAAGATGATAGAAAACAAGATGAATTATTAGATTTAATATCTGATAGAAAACGCATTGATTTAAAGTTTAATAATTGTGATAATAATTATTTATTGATTATTGAAGATAAAGAATTATTATTTTCATATCCACCAATTGAAAAATTTTTATATGATATATCACCATCATATAAATATATAAAAACAAGTGATGGTAATAATAAAAATAAGTGTGTCTGTTATGCTACATTGACTATTCCAACTACTTTGAATAATGGCCCCATTAAAATTAACAATAGTTACTATTCTGATAATGAACTTAATAATTTTAAAAAATCTTTTTTAGATATTAAATGTAATAACTTACTTAATTTAACAGATATGCTATTATATACCGGTATAATAAATGATGACTGGTATATTCCAATTAATAATCTATATAGTAATAAGGTGGTTGTTAAAGAAAATATATATAATAATAATATAATTATATCAGAATATTGTATTCAATTATTTCAAAATAATAGAAAAAATATAAGTTTTTTTACACCAAATCTATATTATGAAAATAATAAAATAAAAATTGATATTCAATATAGTGAAAAGAATCAAAAAGATATGGATTATTTAATATATACAACATATCTTGGGAAAAAGTATGCCGATGATAAATATAATCTATCATACACTGATAATAAAAGTAATAATAATTATCTTATTAAAGATGATGGAGAATATAATAATATAAAATGTATATATAACAATAATGTTGTATTATTAGACACTATTGTTAAACGGGGTAATGTTGATAATTTTTTAAATGATACATGTAAATCAGTTAAATTAATGATGATTAAAAGAGCAAATAAATTAACAGAGGTTTTAAATAATTTTAGAATTGGAAATATAATTGGATATGAATTATTACATTTAATATGTAGTTATACTCTTTGTTATCTAATAATTGATAAAGTAGAATTACTAAAAATAAATGATTTATATACATTCAATAAATTTGATGAAGAGATTGAACCTATAAAAAAATATAAAGATGTGTTTAATAAAAGACTTCAGAAAAAATTACAAGTTAGATTAACGGGTGGTAATAAAAATAATAAAAATAAAAACAATAATAAGTTTGCGTATTATAAAAATAATATGGACAATGAGTATATAGCATTTGTAAATGAATTTTATAGTATAATAAATAGAAATTCTATTATAATTAAAAATATTCTAAATAAAAATATTCAATAATATATATATATATATATTATTAATGGGAAGTGATCAATCAAGAACTGGTTGCGATAAAGCATGTGAAACACCTTTATCAAAAGTATTAGATAAACATGTTAATAGAACCTCTAATTCTTTTTTTGTAAATAATGATAGAGATTTAACTATAAAGGAAAAAAATGTACAAGATATTACAATTAGTTGTCCCGATGATAGTGAATTTAAAAATTCAGATAGATATATAGAATCAGATAAAATATGGGCACCTGTTGCGGCACAAATAGGAGTAGCTGGGGGAAAATATAATGAATGTAGAACACCAGCTTTTTGTGATGATGTTAATATTACTGCTAATATAGATTCATCACAAAAAGTTCAGATGACCGATTTAACTGAGTATAGTCCGGAGGCAGCAGCATCTGATAATACTAATATTGCTTCCGTTGTAAGTAATTCAACACAATTTTTAGATCAAAGTACATTCGGTAATTCTGAAGGTATTAAAAATTTACAGCAAATGTCTAATATTGACTTAGAAGGACAAAATATAAATGAACAGAATGCATCAATAATTAATAAAATTTTAATGGATACCAGTATTGATAATGAACAAAAGGTAGAACTAAAAACGGATAGTATTGGTGTATTACATAAAATAAATGATTCATGCGCACCACCAGCTAAAATTAATCTAAATACTGTATCTAATCAAAATATTAGATTAATGACATCTGCTGGAAGTAAAGCAGCGATGGAATCAATTAATTCAATAGGAGTAACAACCGACACTGATAATAAAGCAGATGTAGAACATCATAATGTTGATACAAATGCCATTGTAGATAGAGTAGGTGATACAGTAGATAATACAGTAAATACTATAGGAAGTGTTGCTAATAATGTTGTAGATACAGGTCGAACATGGATTTATGGGGTGGTAGCTATTATTATTTGTATAGTTGTTGCAGTAATTTTCTTTTTTAGACGACGATCTGGAAATACACAAGTGGTAGAATCGGATGAGAATCCAGCGTACGGTACGCGGGGTACGCCTGGACTCGCTGGTGGTGGTAAAATTTTAAATTGTATGAATAGTTTTAAATTAACTGATGAACAATTAATTATGTCGGTCATTATTATTTTATTATCATATAATATATATAGGTAATGCCTGCCTCATTTTTTGATTGTTGTTTAAATAGTAATAAGCAGGATGGATGTGAAAATTTATCTGGTAATTATTCATTAGAATTTACAAATAATAATTATGAATATGGTACTAATTGTTCATCTTTATTTAATGATGCTTATATAACATCATATAAGTCAGATCATAGTAATCTATTAACTGGAGAAAACAACTATGGATATGATAGATACTTAAGTGATTATATAGAAAATTATAATTTAGCTAAAAATTGGGGTTATCCTATAAAATTTAATAGTGTATTTTATGCTCTTCATAGTACAAATGAACAACTATCATCCGATGGAAATAATAAAAATTATCATGTTAGTAGTCATAGTAGTGATAATTTAAAAAATATAGATAAAATATATAGTGACAGTAATTATAAACTAGATTATTTTGTAAAACATAATTTAAATAATGTAGAACATAATTTAGAAGAAATGTGTTCTACACAACCATATAGATATTGGAAAAATAATTCATTATCAGCATCTTTATGTAATATAAATGAGATGAATGAAATAAATTTCAATGGTTCAGATGTAGAAAATGGTTCTGACTTATGTATGTATAAAATAAATTCAGATGGTTCTATAAATAATAATGAAATTGAAACTAACTCATCAGATTGTGAAAATAAATATTTAGAATGGACAACAGATAAGTTTAGTGATTTAAATGTTGATCCATCTAAAAATATACCATATTATCCTTCTTTTACTAAATATGTAAAATGTAGATATGATAATGGTTCTTGTACTATGAGTAAAAGAGTAGTTAGTGCTTCACTAGTTAATGAATGTTTAGAATATACAGGATGTACTAAAGATAATTTTAATTCTTATAAATGCGACAATGATGATATTTCTTCAATTGAAAAATACACACTGGATTTTTTTACAACTAAAGGTTATAATCGTCAATATTCAAATTTATGTTCCTGTGCTTATGATAATTCAGATTATTATAAGATAATGTATGATGATTATTATTCATTCATTTGTAAATCATATGGTGTTGACGATGTAAATATAGGAAAATGTATAAATGCTTTTAAAGATAATGATGTTAAAAAAAGAAGTAATCATGAAATATGTCAATCTCTTGTTTCTCCATGTAGTAATGCGACTATAAAAAACTATGATGATTGCGCTAAAAAAGATAACGATCAATATATACAAATATGTTCTCAACGAATATCACAATTTGGTGATGGTACTATTAATGCTAATACAAGTATTGATTGTAATCAAAAAATAACAGATTTAAATAATAATGCGGGAAATGCATCGTTTCTTTCATCCTCCAATAGCACTAATCTAACTCCAAGTCCAAAACAAACCAATATCACAACTGTTCCATCCAATACAACTGTCCCACCTACTAAACCAGATGATACAACTGTCCCATCTACTAAAACAGAGGATAATACATCTTATATAATTGGTTTTATTCTATTTTGTTTAGTTTGTTTAGGTTCATATATTGCTTATCAATCTTATTATAAAAAAAAAGAATTATCACAATCCCCCAGATCTTTATATGATGATCCTTATCTTGAAGAACAAGTTGTATAAAAACAATTAACATTATATAAACCACATAATATCTATATTAATTTTAATTTGAAATTAAATTTTTTTAACTATTTTAAATATAATGTGTATCCCATTGAAGTACTTGAATAATCCAAACTTGGACAGGTTGTTTGATTATCATACCGCTAAAGTGGGGGTTCAGTATTGCGTTTTACAACCCAAAGAAAAAATTAATACTTAAGTATGGTTCTAGTAGACCATGTGGAAGAAATCATTGTCAGAGATCAATTCATGTAGAAGAAATTGCTGTCAATTACTGTAGAATTAATGATAAGAGAAATAATTATAAAATATATATATGGAGATTCAATTCACAAGGAGAAGTAAAGCCCGCATATTGTTGCCACAGATGTACTAAAATTATAAATAAATATAATTATAATAATAAAATTTACACATTTACCGAAGATGGTATTAGATCATCTATTATAGATAATCCTAAAGTTTCATTAGGATATAAATTAAATGAGTGGGGTATTAAGTAATTTATATTTTTTAATTTTAGATTTTTTATTTTTTTTTTAATATAGTTATATTAATATATACAATGCGATTAAATGATAGGATATTAAAAACAATTATGTTTTGTATATTTATTTCATATACAATATATTGTACGAAATCTAATATTATGTTTGATGATAATTACAATTTTAAAAAATTTGGGTTAACTAAAAAAGAAACTATTTATCCATTCTGGTTAGTTATAATTGTATTTTCTTTTATTTTTTACTCATGTTGTTTATTATCTAGTGAAAATTATATATAATATAATATATGAATCAAGAATATCTTCAGTCAATATATAATTATTTTAATGAAAAACATTCAAATAAAAAATGTAAATCTTGTAAAAATGATAAAATTTTTACAGAATCAAATAATAAAATTATATTCAGTTGTGGTGAAAATGATTCAAAACTTTGTGGAATTCAATTAGATATTGATATTCCAGAATATGTAAATATAAATGATGTAAATGTTATGAAAAAATTAATTAATGAAAAAATAAATTATACTGTTTTATCTAACTATATTGATGTTCCAATTGAAGATAATTCTGATGAGATTGATTATATTAATAAAATAAATAAACTTTATGATAAAAACAATAATATAATAGATAAAAATGAATTATATAATGATATTATTCGTAAAAGAAAAAGATTATATTCTGAATTAGATACAAGTGATCCCAAATCTTATGTTAAAAATATGAAAGAAATTAATGTTTTATATAGAGAAATTCTTGATATTATAAATAATATTTCTGATATATTAATAGTAGATAAACCAATTATTAATAAGAATAATACAAATAAATCAAAACGAACTAGTGCTATAAAATTAAAAGTAAAATGGACTAAAAATAATAAAACAATGTATGGTATTGTAGAACATATAATAAAAAATAAATTTGTTGTAAACTCAAATGACAAACAATATGTATTAAAAAAAGATAATTTAGAAATAATATCTGATAGTGAATATGAAAATATGACAAGGAATGATGTTATTAATATTGGAGATAGAGTATCTTGGTTGAATAAATCAAACATTAAAATTAGTGGTAATGTTATAGATATAAACAAAAATAATGCTATAATAGAAGATGATAATAAAGATAACTATGTTATATCGACTGATTCATTAACTAAATAAAATAATTGTATTATTTATAAAAGAAATATTTAATATTATTTTTACTTTTACAATATTTTATAGATATATCAACATCAAATTGTAATTCAATAATAGGTGAGATTTTATTTTTAATTATTACATTGATTCATTGGAAGACTAATAATAATAAATGTCCAAATATAGAATATTTAATTTTAATGATACTGGCTATATACGATATTTATAACATTTTTAAATAATATATTTGTTTCTAATATTAAATGTATTATATTGTTTACAATTATTAATACATTCTATATAATCATCAATATAATTTGCCTGACATAAATTATAACATTTTTTTAATTGTATATCATCGCTAATCCATTCATTATCATCCATATTCTCTTCCATTTTTTTATTCATCACCTCTGTTATTTTTCTTGTCTGATTTTTAGTTATCACAAATGGATTATATATATAAGTATTTTCTTTTTTATTTTCCCTAGATCTGTTTCTACATAATAAATATAGTAATAAGAGTATTATTACTATACAATAAACAATATGTTGATAGTTCATATATTTAACTTATAAAAAAAATAAATATGTTCTTTATTTAGATATATATAATGGAAATATTTATTACTATTTAGATATTAATTTATAACTAAATATAAACATATTATATATTATTTAACATTTTTTTATACGATTATGGTTGTATACACAACCTAAATTATATTTTAATATTATAAATTAAACGTATTTTGAATATTTATAATTCTATTATATGAATATTTTAATATATCATCATTTCTAGAAACTTTCAAAACATGATAATTATATTTATGATATTTTTCAATAAAAGTTTTTTTATCATTTTCATTATCAAATTTATCTTCTGCTATCATATTTAATAAATTTTTATTTTGAATATTAATTATTTTTGTTAATTTATCCATTATTATAATTAATTATAATTTCAATAATATCAAATTTATTATATTATTTAAATATTCAATATATAAGATTCCCAATTATACCTTTTCAATATATGACATTTATTAAATTCATCCGGATAATTTAATTTTTTTAATTTTTTAATTTTTCTTTTAGTTAAATGAAAACTAGATTCTGGTAGTACTAATTGTAATTGTTTATATGGTGTAATTTTTTCAATATTTTTTTCTATTTCTAAATCATTGATTTTTTCCATATAATTATATAGATCTATAAGACTAGGACCAACAGGATAATTATATGACCATGTCCAATTAATACAATCATTAAAATAATAATTAGCTGTCCAAATATATGACTCTAAGTAATTTTTACACATATTATTTATCATTTTTTCATTATTAATTTCAAAATAACTATAGTATTTATTTTTCCAATTAGATATATTCTTAAATATCTCTATTTCTATATCCCTATTAATAATTGGCTCATTTAATTCTTTCTCAGAATATGTTAACACATAGTTTAATATCTTTTTTTGTTGTACATCTCTTATTTTCATAATCTTTTCTAATCTTTCATCCTCTTTGATACATAGTTCATTTATAAATTCTTTAAAGTATCTTAAATTAATATAATTCTTCTCATATCTATTTATTATATAAAACATATTTCCATATTTATTTTTTAATTTATTATATGCTTCTAAAAGTATATCTAATCCATTATATCTTATATTAATAGATGGTGTATTTTTTATAAAATCATTACCAATAAAAAAACAAATAAATACATAATCTTCAGGAGATATCTTAATTGATTTTTTAAGAATACCTATATCTAAATATATATATTCATCTTCTACACATTCAATATTATATTCTGTTCTTTCTCTTAATAAAGATATCTTATATTTATTTATTAATGATAACATAATTAAATCTGCGTCTAATCCATATATTACATTATTATTAAGTGAATTATTTTTTATATGATGAAATATTTTTTGTTCACCTTCACCGGGTATAGTTGATAAATTCAACTCTATATTATTTTTTGTAAAATGTTTAGTTATAAATTTATCTAATTTATTCATAAATTTTGTTCCAGGTGTTATAGCATTTGTATCCCATTTTTTATTTTGTTTAACTGATTGAAATCTTCTTTGTCTCTGTTGTTTTATTTTCGGCATAGGACATGGACCATCTATCGCTATATATATTCTTTTTGGTTTAACTAAATCTATTATATCATTTATTTTTTCATATATATTATTTAACATGACTTCTTCATCTGTTTCATTAGCACAACATGGATGTATTAAACAATTTAAATCAAATAATAAATTATCTACTATTTGTGGTTTATTTATACATTGTTTGTTATTTTCTATTATTGTTTTAAAGTATACAGGTATACCCATTATAATATATATATATATATCTAATTCTTTAGATAAAAAATTTTTTTGTTTATAATGATACCATTCAATCCAGTTTTCGTTCGATTGCTCGAAGTTCTTTTTTCAAAGACTCTGTTCTGAACTCCAGTATCATGATGCGCAACTTACCCTCTTCAGTGATCTTGCCTAATGCTTTCTCAACTTTAAGGGCAAACAACTCATCTACAAGGTTGTTCAATTCACCTTGTAGTACTTGCTTAAGTCGCTTGTACTTTTGTCTTCTTCGACTCTCCGTGACTGTAACCTTTACTATATTCGAATAAACCCGAATACGACGACAGCCAATATCCTTCGAAGCAGGACAATTCCTCCCGCACCTGCAGCGTTCCCACTTGAAACGCTCAACTACTGTTGTTTCTTGTTTTGGAACGGATTTGTGACCTCCACCTCGCGGTGGCGCATTTCGGCTCGTTAAACCATGCCTTTCGGATTGCTATTTTACACCTATCAAGTACCTTTTGAGTAAATGACTTTAGAGGGATTGCCTCTTGGGGTAGCGTATACATAGACCTATACTAAAGCTTTTAACTTTATAACCCATAACATCGCAGAGTTCGACCACAAATGCCTTTCCAGAACACTCGTGACGCAGTTTCGATGTTTTGTCGTGCTGATGATCCCTACCACCCATGGCTGTCAAACCCGAATAGCACCGTTCACAAACAGTCGCCGACAAAAGAAAAAAATTATTAAAATTTCAAATTACATATAATAATTAAAAAAGAAACTTTTTTTTACGTTTTGTCTTGTATAATTGTTCCTCTTTTTTTTTGTTTTTTTTACTTTTTTTGTTTAGTAAATATACAAAATTTGATCATATCCGTCGCTGGTACAAATTCGCCACCTCCTAGTCGTATTCTGATTAGAATTCAAGTAGGTAATTACAAAGATCGTATCCTCGTAAGTAATTATTCCACGACTAACCATTTCCGGACTTATGCCATAGCATTCATCGCTAGATCGGCCATTCCAAATGTAATGAATACACAACCTGTAATCACTACAATTGCGGAATCGAATCACTACTTGCCTATGATTTGGGCGCGGGGTCCATGATACTGTATGTACAGTAACTATCGAATGACCCTGAACCGTCTGTGATATACCCAAATATTCTTCCCTTGGATTAACTTCCTCTCCAAGAATCGTTTCCCAAGTCAACTCCGCACGACACATGGGACATCCTCGATTCCCAATTGTGTTCATCACATGGCTTTGTAAGCATTCCGTGCAAAATACATGACCACATGGCGTCTTGATGACATCACGCTCTCCCTCAGGACAAGCATCAGCCAAGCAGATTGGACATTCGGGAATGGATGGCCTAGTCTTCTTGACAGTATACCACCACTTAATAATCCCAATAGCGCAAACCGCGCGCCTAAACATACTCCGGTTGTGAACCCGCCGCTTGTTCTTCCTGCGAACAAGTTCTCCCCTGTAAATGGACTGAACACGAATCACATTCTTCACGTATATCGCCTTCCGCTCCTTCATATAGCTCGTTGGCGTAACAACGTGACGTCGGATATCCTCCAACACTTCGCGAATGTTCTCGAACTCGTTCTTGATCGTAATGATCTTGTTCTTGTAGATGTAGTTGCCGAGCTGCTTCACTCGGTACCGCATCACACTCTTGTACACAATCTCGTACTCTCCGCACTTGGTATGGTGCTTACTCAGACCTACCGTAAAGTTACGGACCCAATAAACCCGCCCAATCATCTTCTTTGAACGCACTGCATCACAGTCTCGAATGGACGAACGAATCCGATTTGAGCCGTTCTCAAATGGAATAATAGTAGTTCTATTCAAGTGGCTGTATTCGGGTCCGTTTACAATCGCGTTGTATATCACGGTCATCGCACGGGCGGGTGTGTTAAACCTCTTCCAATCGATGAGATTGGGAGTGTTAAATCGCTTCCAATCGATGCGATTCGGGATAATCACCTCCATCTCTTGTGCTTGTGGACGAAACTCCACCGCACAAGGATTCAACTTGTGTGGTACAAATACCACCGCACATGGGTTCATCGCGTTAAAACTTCTGAATGCTACTTCACTTAACGATTGCTATTTTGTTGTGTACAAAAAAACAAACAACAAATTTCAAATTATTAGTAATTCTTTATTTTAAATCATACAATTACTATTATCTGATGGTTTAATTAAAGTAACTTTTTTATGCTTATACTTTTTTTGTTCACATTTTTGTATTAAATCATCATATCCATTTTCTTTATAATAATCAATATCTTTCCAAAAATCAATTAATTTACACATAGCTTCATTCCACCACTGACTATCTCTAGTAACTAACGTACATTCATACCGTTCAATATACCACCACTTAGCTTCAACAAATATTAAATTATTATTTTCGATCCATTCTTTCTTTTCTTCAAGCCAATTACAATAATCATTATTTGACATATATAAATCTGGATATATATAACTTAACTTATCTGTAAATAATTCTTTATAAGTTACTGTAATTCCTTTTGGAAAATTATTTTCCGTTTGTCCGGGTAATTCATTTGTATCATTACAATAATCTTCATAAGTATCATATTCATTTATTTTAACTTGAAGAAAATCACATTCATCTAGATCACAGCACTCAAGTTGTCCCTGCATCTGAATCCAATAATGTTTTGGAACAGTTTTTGTAAATTTTCTTTTTGGTGGACATTTAATTTCTAGCATTCTACCTGTCAAATCAATTGAACCAAAATCACATATTCCATCTGGAGATGCTCCAAATATTGGAAACTTTGGATGAGGAATCATTCCAAATTCTTTAACTTTAATATTATTCATAGATTCATAAAATTTTGTAGCAATTTCTTCATATTTTACACCCCATTCAGTTATAGGATTGAATTCTAGTGGTTTTTGTATATCTTCTATTTTTTCTAATAATAATTCATCTCTAGATTTGTAATGACACTCACCTAATACAGATGCTAGACTACTAGCAGTAATTACTGTTTTTCTAATAGCATACCATTCTTGAGATCTTTGTTCTGGTAATTTTAATTCTAATAAATTTTTTAATTTATTTGTTCTATTATTATAATTTTTAATTTTAACTATTATAGAATCAAAATATTTATCAACATTACTTTTAATACAATATTCATGTGACTTATTTACCAAATAATTATTAGAATTATGTATGTTTTTATAAATATCTATAATATTATTATATGTCTGATTCTTTACAACATTTAAATAGTTTATATCATCTATATATAAACTAATAGTATCAATTAAATTTGTATCAATATACTCTTTAATATTATTATAATAATCACTCATTGAATTTATAAATATATTATATTTAATCTATTTTCAAATTTTTAAATAAATAATATAAACATTATAATATAAAAATGTTTATGAATACCGTGAATGAATTCAATAAAGATGATCTAGATACATTTAAAAAAAACGTAAAAGAATGGCTAGAATTAGATAATATCATTAAAGAACATGAAAAAAGAATTAGAGATTTAAAAAAAAAAAGAAATAAAGAATTAGAACCTGTAATAACTGAATTTATGACAAAAAATAATATAACGGATCTTAATACTAATAACGGCAAAATTAAGTGCGCAGAAAGAAATACAAAAAAAGGATTCAATAAAACTAATATTAGAACTAATTTATCAAAATATATAAATGATGAAATAATATTAGATAGCGCAATAAATGAAATTGTTAATAATAGAGAAATTGTAACAAGTTACAAACTAAAAGTTATGAAATCATAAACATGTTAAGATATTATAAATATTTTAATTTAAATATATAAATGTCTTTGTATGATTTATATTTTTCAAAAAAAAATAATGAACATATGTATAAATTACTATATAATATAACAGAATATAAATTAAATAATAATGTATTTGATGAGATATTTATAAAAACATTTGATAATACTAAAGTTGACAATTTATTAGATTTAAATAAAGAATTATTTGAAAATATATGTAATTATTACAGTGTTACTCAACTAAAAAGTGAAGATGAAAATATGGTAAATTATAAAAATGAAGATTCTAAAAAAATTATATTAAATGATGGTTATATTTCATCTAACAAAAAAATAAGTGGTAATAGATTTTCATATGTAATTGAAAATAAATATAATATTAAAAAAATTAAAAAAATAATATTACCTATAGAGAACAATGATATTTTTGTTAATAATACAATTAAATTATTAATACCAGAATTAGGAGTTAATACATTATGTTATTGCCATTCTATAAATAAAGTGAAAAATCATGATTATGGTACTTTTATTCCTGAAAATAGTGATGTATTTAAGAATGGGGATAAAATTAATGTATCAATAATGAGTGTTATGGGTAATGATGAATATAGTGATATTATTAAAATAGATACTGAAAAAAATGATGATACAGAAATAAATGAATATACTTCAAATAATATTGATGACACATTCGTTGGAGATATTTTAATATCTAATAAAAATAATAAATATATTGTTAAAAGTATTAATAATAATATTATATCATTTAATAAAAAAATAATTAATAGCGATGAAAATGAATTTATAAATATTAATTTACAAAATATAATAGTATTTAGTTATTCTGATACTTTTTGATCCAATAATATTTTATCTCCCAATACATTTTTTATATTATCAATTACTTCTTTATAATTTTTTTCTACATCAAGTGATTGAGAAACAATATAATTTTTATATTTATCATTATCCGTGTCTAGTATTTCCATTTCTTTATTTCCTTGATTACCAAAATTATAAAAATCTGATGGTAATAAAGATCTACCTGGAAATAAACTTTCTACTATTTCATGCGAACTTGGGCAGGTTGGGCATATTGTAGTTGGGCATTGGGGTGGGTCTGGACATTTAGGACATTCCGGTATAGATGGACAATTACATCTTAAATCATTTATTTTATTATCTTTTGATCTTTTAACATTTTCTAATTCAGTATTTAAATTATTTATATAATTATCCTTATTAATAAATGTATAAACACAGTATGCTGATGATAATATAATTAATATGATTAGTATTATACTCTCATAATCATAATCATTATTAGAATTAATTATTCTATCGTTTGGGATTTGTGGTACAGGCATTTTTTGAACAAATGGTTTTTCTGGAGGACGGGGTATCTTATCTTTAGGAATTTTATACATATATATTAATAGTAATATTATTATTATAATTTATTATAAAAAAAGTTTCTAAATTTTTGAATATAATCATCATTTTTTATATTTTTTATATATTTCATAAAATTACCATTATTAATCATATATACTATAAAATGTAATGAGTATATTCCACATTCTGTGTTTTTTATTTGGTGTTTCATATCATTATAATAATAATTCATCTTCTTTTGTTTTCTTACCTTAGAAATAAACATATTAATATTTTTATTGGGTTTATCTCCAACTGAATCAAAATAATATATAGATGGATAACCACTATTTCTTCCTTTTAAATCGATATATATAGAAACCCAATGTTTTCCGGGTTTATCACTTTCATCTGTATTAAATACAATTGCTATTTTTTCTATTCCATTTCTAATTAATTCATCTATATTAATTTTACATAATTTATATATATTACATACATTCTTATTATAATAATCAGACGGCATGGCTCCGTAAAAATATAATTTGTTGTCTGTTTTTTGATATTGATTTAATACATTTTCTATATCTAATGTATTCAACCATTCATTTTTATTTTTATACCAGGATTTTGGCATCATTGGTTTAAACATATCTTTAAATTCTTCTAACTCTTTTTTACTTAAATTTCTAATAATATTATTAATAGTTATCCAACATGCTTCTTGTTTACAATTCGTAATATTTTTTATTTTTTTACTTATATTATCATATAGTATTTTGATATTTTTATTTTTTTTTATATTTAATATTTTAGCTAATTTATTTATTAATTTTATATTTAAGCACGAGTATATGTTATCAGAATGTTTTTTTGATATTGGTGAACATGAATCTTTATTATACATATTTAATAATTATTACATTTAAAATTTGAAATAATATAAAACTATACATATATAAAATTAATAAATATAATATGGATATTATTAATAATAAAGATACTATTGTTAATAACTTAAATAATATTGTAACCTCATATGTCGAATTAGATATTCAATATAATAAAGCAAAAAAAGATTTAGGAAATATTCAAGATCAAAATAATATTGTACTACATAATTTAAATAATAGTCTTGATGAAAAAGATTCTATTATTTCTAAATTAAATCGCGATAAAGTTGAATATGAAAATATTATTAATGGATTAAATGATAAAATAGAATTATTATTAAATGAAAAAGAATCAGAAAATAAACATTCTATACTTGTAAATCAAGCCAATCAATTAGAAGAAAAAGATAGAGTTATTGAACAACTCCAAAATAAATTATCAAAATATTTGGATAAAGTTAAATATGATGATTCTATTAAAATTTTTACTGATGGAGCATGTTCTAATAATGGAAATGAAAATGCTATGGCTGGTATTGGAGTATATTTTGGTGAAAATGATATTAGAAATGTTTCAGAAAGAATTGATGGTAGTCAAACGAATAATATAGCTGAATTAAGAGCCATTATTAAAGTTTTTGATATTTGTAAAAGTTTAATTGATTCAAATAAAAAAATAACTATATATACTGACTCAATGGTATCAATTCGGTGGTGTTCTTCTAGTGGTGAAAAATATAATAATTTAGAATGGAAGTCTGATATGGGCGAAGATAAGTTGATATACATTAAAACAGCATATGAATTATTTAAAAAATATAAAAATGTTACACTGGAATATGTTAAAGCTCATACAAATAATACAGATGAATTATCAATTGGGAATAGAATGGCCGATAAACTAGCAACTGATTCACTTAAACATGATGATACAAATGAAGATTTAAATGATAAATCTGATGATAAATCTGATGATAAATCTGATGATAAACATGATGATACAAATGAAGATTTAAATGATAAATCTGATGATAAATATGATGATAAATCTGATGATAAATCTGATGAAGATTTAAATGATATTATTAATGATAAAAATAAATTATCTATAGTAACTGTAAGTAATAATATCATTTCTGAAACAGTAATCGATAATGATAATAAAGAAATATCTAATAATTCTAAACAAGATTTATCAGATGATGATGATGAAGTGTGGATAAAAGTAAAACATAAAAAAAATTCTTACTTTATTGTAAAAAATGAATCACCACAATACATATATTCAATTATGGATAATAATAAGAAAGGTAATAAGATTGGATATAGAGAAATGAATATTGTTAATGGAAAAAAGAAATATAAATATACTTTCTATTAACACTTATATTTGTAAATAAATATTCCAATTATTATTAATATCAATCCTAATAATATTATATTTATATATTGATCATATATATTTTTTTTTAAATACATATCTTTATAATTTTCTATAAATGTATTAAATTCTATTTTTTCTTTATTCAATAAATGATTAACATTATTATGAAGATTATATAACCAGTATGTTAATGTTTCTTTATTATGTAAAACTTCATAAGTTAAAGGATTTTTTAATAAATAATCATTATAATGATTTGAACATTCGTTACATGGTAATAAATATCCCAATGAATCAAAAAATATTTTATACATTTTTTTGTCGTTTTCTGTTGGATTATTTGGATAAGTTAAACTTATGGAATGTAAAAATATCCAAGCACCTGGACCCCAAATATTAGAATTTAAGCCTGTATTAAATATATCCGGTAACATTAATTTATATTTATAATATTTTTTTTTATTTGTATTAATATAACAAATGTCGGGATTTATTGATAAAGCTGAAAATTTTGGAAAAGATCTTGGAAGAGATATAAAACGAGCTAGTGAAGATGCATTTGATTTTACTAAAGAACGTGTATTACACCCATCGATGATTGGATCGGATTTCAAAAAAATGGGTAGAAGTATAAAAAAAACTGGTAGTGATGTTTATAATGTCGGAGAGAATGTTGTAGATTATACTAAGAAGGTCGTTCATGACCCGCGAATTCTTTCTAATGATGTTATAGGTGTTACAGATCGCACACTTATAGATATAATTAATCATCGAGATTTAAGATTTATGATATATACTGGTGTTTTGTATTTTATTTTATCTCATAAAAGTTTTAGATCTGCCTCTGAAAAAATTTTTAAATCTATACCAATTGTAGGAAGACTATATATCTTTCCCCATTTAATGAATACTGCAATATTCTTATCATTATTATTTGTCGTTAAGATGTCATTAGATAGTTATGTTAAAACTGGTCTAATGGATTTAGAAAAATTAATCCCCGCTATTGTCACTCGTCCTATCATTCCCGCTCCTACGCCCCCAGTAAAGGGATGGGAGTGTAAGAAAGATGGAACAGGTGGTTGTAAATATGTTGATGGTGGTTTTTTCGATAGTAGAGATCAATGTGAAGGAAACTGTGGGTATGATTAGATAAATTCTCAAATTAATAATAATATTTTTATTTAAATATATAATTATAATTATATATATATCAATGATTAGAGACCAAATGAATGAACATATTTTTTATAAAAATCTTAATATTTTAGAAAATTTAAAAGATTTTTCCAATTTATATTTTAATAAGTTTGAATTATATAATAATGATAAATATAAACTCAACTCATGTAATGATGATGATTTAAATAAAATAATTTACTATACATTTAACGAATCGATGATTTATTTAAATAACATGTCTATTTATGATAATAAATTAAAAAGAAAATTAGAATTTAAAATTAATTCATCCATAGATAATATATATAATGTATATGTAAATAATTCATTATATGAAAATGATGATTTATTAAATATACTAAATAATATGGAAGAATTAATTGATATATATAAATCAAGTTATTCTTGTTTTAATAAAGCATTTTCTATTATTACATATCCTATATACTCATTCATTAATGAATATAACTATTTAGTAAATCCTCTGAAATTATATAATACATCATTCATTTATGCTAAATGTGAAAATTTAAATATTGATATTGATTGTGATTGTGATCCAGAGCCTGAGGTAGAGCCTGAGGTAGAGCCTGCGGTAGAGCCTGAGCCAGAGCCTGTGGTAGAGCCTGAGCCAGAGCCTGCGGTAGAGCCTGAGCCAGAGCCTGTGGTAGAGCCAGAGATAGAACCAGAGCCTGAGCCAGAGCCTGTGGTAGAGCCAGAGGCTGAACCATTATCAAATATGTTATCGGCTAGTTATTGGGGAGCAAAATATTTAGATGAAGATATTGTTCATGTTAAAAAAGAATAATTTTAATTATTTATAGAGAATCAATAGGTCTACTAAATCTATTATAATTTAAGTAAATCAGAAAATTTAATTGGGTTTTTTATAAATTTTTTATATTTATCTTGATTCATTTTTTTTTTAGTTTTAATTTTATTTCTATTTATTTTATATTTTTTTGATTTTTTTTTTTTATCTTCCATTATATAATTATAAATTATTTTAAATATCGAATATTTTTGAATTTAATTCATTAAAAATATCTAATTGATTATTGATCTTTTCTAATTTTGGATCTTCTTTTTTCTTTTTTTTACTTTTTTCTTTCTCCTTATTCTGAATATCTTCTTTTATTTTATTCACAACATTATTCTTATCCACTATTGAATGTATGTTTTTTAGTTTAAATATTTGATAAATATTTATTTGAATTTGTATATACCCCAACATATCTTTAACTAATATGGTTGATTTGCATTCATATGTTAATAAAGCTACAGCATTATATAGATATGGTAATCTAATTGATTTTTTATTTTTACTATAATTGAATATGTACATATGATACAATGAATTTATATTATTTATAATTGATTTACTTTTTTTATTCTTTTGTATATGAACTATATCCCAAATAATCCATATAATATCTGATCTATATTTTTTATCTACTAGTTCATTTCTTTCATCAATATTCCATGGCATATTCTTGTTAAGTTTTTCCCATTTAAGTAACCAATCTATCCAAAAGATAACTTGATCATAACCATATTTAAAATTTTGAAGATGAAAATATATTTCATTCATTATCATTCTAAGTTCATCTGGTTCATTCATATGAATAAAATTATCTGGTAATAATGTATGAGTTGATTTTAATTTTTTTTGTATTATTGATATATTAAAATATGAATTTTTTAATTTTGTTGATTTAACTATTATATCTTTTTCAGATGATATGAGTATATATATTAATGATGACATTAAATTCTTAATTGTTTCATTATTTCTTAACAATAATATATTCTCTTTATTTTTATTACAGTTATATTTTTTAACAATATTATTAAATAATTTATTTTTTTTATAAATATAAATTGGTAAATCATGATTATTTATATGTATTCTTTTTGATGAATATATACATAGTTTTTCCCATATATCTATAGTATATCCTGATATTATACATTCTACTAACCAATTACAGGATTCTTCATATTTTTTTGAATCTATTGACTTAAATAATGCTTTAGTAACATCTGTTTTTTTATATCCACAAAATGTTTCTTTTTTAAATTTTTCTATACTTCGTGAATCATCAATCATAACATATATATATAAAATACATTATAATATAAACTTTTATACGATTTATAAAGTTGTACAAATAATTTGAATTATTTATATTTTTTTTCTATTACCAGAGCTACAACGAGCTCGGCCCACGTGTCACACGCGAAACAGGTACAAAGGAAGTATTCGCGAGGGTGGCACATAGGAGAAAGTAGTGGGACCAACAGGAGAAATCTACGATGGCATCCACGAAAAAGCAGATCGACCGCCAGAGAAGGCAGCACGACCGCCAGAGAAGGCTACACGACCGCCAGAGTAGGCAGCACAAACGTTATTACAATAAGTGCATGGCTGAGGCGGAGAAGGTTGCGGCGGAGAAGGCTGAGGCGGAGAAGGCTGAGGCGGAGAAGGCTGAGGCGGAGAAGGCTGAGGCGGAGAAGGCTAAGGCGGAGAAGGCTGTGGCGGAGAAGGCTGCGGCGCAGGCTGCGGCGGATGTACTTCACCTCATTCAAAAATATGATAATGAGGGATGGGCCCAGGAGGAGGGCAAGATATATAAGGAGGAAATGCCAGATGGTCGGTTACCGACAATCGAGGCTATCACGGGAGTCGAACTTTCAGGTCGCGAATTGGCAGGACGCATCATCATGAGAAACTATGATGTGCATGATGCTGATAGTCAGAAAAAACTGAAGACTCTTACTGATCAGGACATATACAGACTGGATGAAGAGCTCTGTTCAAGGATGGATTGGCAAGACGAAATGAATGCGGCTGGGTGGGCAAATCTAGACAGCATAACACTGACACAGGATGTTGAGGATGAAACACTGAGGATTGGTGCGGGAGAATACAAACTCCTTGACAGTGAGAAGGCCTCTTCGAAATTTTGCGATGAACCCACGTGTGTTCTGATGTCGATGCTTCAGTATGGTTACTGCCATTGGGGTTATTATGACGATAGGCCACAAAAAAAGGCGAGGATCATGAAGTATTTCAACACCCGTACAATGTATCAAAGGAAGGATGAAGTGAATGGAAATTGTGACATTTGTCACTACTGCCTTGCCCTCGCATGTTGTTGAGGATTGGTAGATGTAACTTCATGAAAAGAAAAAAAAAAATAAATGGCTCTATATTTAGGGCGAAAATAACGATCGCACTTGTCGCGGAGTTTTACCTACATAACCTGTGGGTTTTTTATTAATATTATATCTTGTTTTTGAAGATATTAAAAATAATTTGAAATTTTTATATTTTTTTTCTTTTACAACTGCTAACGAGTACGACAGAGGAAAAGAAAGTACACAACAACTCGATAGCAAGAGACGATGCCCAAGACCACTGCCAAGACCACTGGTATTAGCAAGGTGAAGCAGGCGAGGATGCCACCAAAGGCGCAAGACAGCATAAATCGTAGCAGGTTGAGAAAGACCCGGGCTGCGGAAAAGGAGCTGAAGAAGGCGGCTGAGGCAACCCGACTGATACTCGGAGCAACGAAGTTGGGTGAGCCACGTGGCTAACCCGGTCTGGGTCTAAGTGGGGGCGCTAAAAGCGCCTCTGCGAGCGGATGGGACATATCCGCGGCAAGGGTGCGCACGTCGCGCACTTTTGTTTTTTTATAATATTATAAAAATAATTTGAAATATATTTTTTTAAATTATTTTTAAGTAAAGAAAAATATGATGGACGAATCAGATGAGCCACTACATCCAATGTGTGTACTTATCCTGATTGTCCTGTCTATATTTCAAATGATGTTTATGGCAGACACTGGTCGTACATTCGATATTTTTGGAAATGTATATGTTAATGGTGAGTTCAGTTTTGTGGAAACAATGCTATATGGGCTCAACTAGTTTGCTATATTTACATATTTTTTTAAATATCTATTTACTTTTTTTTACCTTTAGCTTTGCCTTTGCTTTTTTTAGCGGAACTCTTTTTACCCTTTCTTGATTTTACACCAGAACCACCAGTTGACGTTTCTGATTGTTTCAATATACCGGTTGTTCTGAAGGCTTCTGGACCTTTTACCGACCAATTAGCCGTAATATCTGGTTTATCTTTAGTTAGCCCCCACCCATCGGGTCTCCTTCGACCAGATACAAACCACATCATTAATGTCATAGCCAGTGCGATTACAAATGAAATTCCAAAACTGAATCCTCTACCCGATTCATCTCTCTCCGGATTAAATATATTCATATAACTGCTTCTCCAGTCTTTACTATGTGGTTCTTTATTATCCAATTCATTTTCTTTAGGAATTAGAAAGTTAGTTATGAAAGCCACAAAGCCGTATGAAAAAATGAATGGTACTAGAATCCCTACATACAGCATCATATTAGTACTACCCCATAAGATGTAAATAGATGTTAAACATAATAAAACCGATGATATTATGAGAAGAACATAGTTAAAGTTAATTGTTAGTGGCCAAGGACCATCACATGAACTCGAATCCGAATTAGATTTAGGTATAATTATTTTTTGATCATTATCTTCTCGTTCTACATAGAGCCATTCACCATACGTTAAATATCTCCCAAGAAAAAATAATGTAGCTAGAATAACGAATACAATTACATTTTTAAAAATTAACATAGACTTTCCTTCAATGTAATCTTCATTGTTAGTATTTTGTGAATTTGTTTTAAAATTATATAACAAAAATTTTCTAGCAGGGAATAATATGCATATAAATACAATTAGTTCTACAACACCTGCCATAATAATACCCATACCTTTGTATGCAGTATTATAATATAATAGTGGGTCATCCACCTTTTTACCAAATATCCCCTTCAGTGCATCTGAATATTTTACACTAGTATCTCCCATCATAGAAAGAACAGGATTATCTTCAAGTATTGTTTCATCTGATGTGTTTTCATCATATTTTGGTTTGTCTTTTGATTCGTCTTCCTTTCTAATATCCTGAATATATTTAGAAACATCAGTCGGTAATATGAGACTACCATTTTTATCTTTTCGTAGGTCTTTTGCGTCTACTATCGGTACTCCTATAATTCTATATAATGCTAAACCAACCTTTGGTCTAATAATACCACTTAACAAAACAAATGACAATACAGTAAACAAATATGCTAAATATCTACACACATTTTCCAAAGATAATTCTAAATTATTATTCATTATTTTGAGCCTGTCTTCATCAGATGATTTTAAACCTATAATAGTTATGGCAAATGCAAATACAAAATCCATAAGATAAGCAAATGTATTTGTGAAAAACATATCAAATATTAATACTTGAGATGGATTATTCGTCTTTATTCCTGGAATATTTAGACAACCTCTTAATCCATATCCTTCAATCATTTTTCCAGTACCACCAAGTATAAACATTATCAAAATAGCAAATAATTGATCTTTTTCTCCAGTAAGAATCGGACCAAAGATTATCTTACATATTAATAAATATACTAAAGAACATATGAATAATTGTTTAAATAAAGTTTTAAATCTTTGACCTGCATTTATCTTAATATTATTAATTCTTTTGTCCATATCCTCAACCAATGATGCGTTAGACATATTCTGTTCTGATTCAGTTAGATCTTTTCTGGTCAAAAATTCTTTATCAGAATCATACTCACGATTAGTATTAATCATATATACACATGAACCTAAAACATAAACTACCATTATACCATTTATTATATATGGAATTTTTTTATATAAAGATTTTCTATTATCAGGGTCACTTATGTACTTCCAGCTTCGTTCTATAATGTTATCACTTTCCTCTTCTTGTACATTACTTTCAGATCCTAAACTAACATCAAGTTTCAGGGGTGGATCCTCTGGTTCTGCTGCTCTTGGCATTTTATTTATATAATATATATAATAAAAAAAAATAAATAAATATCTATAATATAAATATATATATATGAAAGATCAAATAATTATAATTTTTGCGTTTATTTTGGGATTATTTTGTGGTAATCAGTCTAAAGGTTCATTAATTGAAGGTAGTGAAAACTATGACTATTATATTAATAATTATAAAAAAATGTATCATGATAATTTATTACCAGGTACAATTAATTGTGCTATAAATAAGTGTGATTTACAACATAAATTTAAAAAAAACAACTGTAGAGTGCGCCATAAATGGTATCCTTATTTATCTAAATGTCTTTAATATATGTATTTATTTTTTTAAAGTTATTACAAATAATTTGAAATTTTTATATTTTTTTTCTATTACCTAGAGCTTACAACGAGCTCGGCCCACGTGTCACACGCGAAACAGGTACAATAAGTATTCGCGAGGGGGTGACGCACATGGAGGTGATAGAATGGATCCCGTTTTTCGGGGATGTAATCAGCATTGGGTCGCGCCTTTTGAGCCCTGTATACAGGCCTCCCGAATTTATTGGGGTGGCCTGCGAGGCACCAAAGCGCGGTAAGGAGATCGAGATGAAGGTGTTCGAAGATAAGGCTGCGGCGGAGAAGGCTGCGGCGGAGAAGGCTGCGGCGGAGAAGTGCTGCAGGAGACTGGCACTAGAAAAAGGCCTTGGTATATTGGAAGGCCAGCTTTTAGATGAGTGCATGAAGCTGTGGATGAGCAACAAGAAAACACACCGTTATGGTATCGTCAAGACACGACTGGTACTACAACGACAAATGAATGACTTGGAAGAGTTCAGATCGCAGCATCGGCGGCTATAGGATGAAAAAGGCAAAAAAAAAAAGCAAAAAAAAAGCAAAAAAAAAAGCAAAAAAAAATGGTGCACGACGCACCCGACACAAAGCCCGTTGCGGCTTTTGTTGTCTGTTTTTTATTTTATTATGTATAATCATTAATTAATTTAAGAATATCCAAGAATAAGTTAATTATATCTAGATAGTATGCCATCGCACCTTTTATACAATCCTGATTAGATTTCATAAGTATTTCATTTGTATCATATATTATATATAACATGAAAATTATTGTACTAAATATTGTTAATATTTTTTGATTAGAATCATGATTTGGCATAAAAGAAAATACGATTGAACATATAATTATAATAAATAATGATAAATATAAAAAGAATCCCATCCATGATAAATCATAACCAAAATATACAAATACTAAACCAAATACAAATAATAATGAAAATAATACACCCGTTAATACGATGGCTATATCTATTGTATTTTCATCATATATAGATAATATTATATGTAGTAAAAATGATTCAATTAAACTAAATATCAAGAATAGAACATATTTTTGTTCATATGATAAATTAGTCATATATAGTGCATAAATTAATAACATTGAAACTATGAATGATACAAATAATAATACTGAAAATAATGTAGAGTTTTTATATAAATCTAATATATGTGTAGTATGTTCTGTATAATCGAATACTTTAACACTTAACATTGTAAATAATATTTGCGTTGCTAATGTAAAGAATATACAAGATAATAACTCTTTTTTTTCTTTCATTAATTTAGAAAATTTATTTAACCTAGACATAATATATATATATATATATATATATATTTTAGCTAAAATATATCAAATAAGCTAGATATTTCTAAATTATTTTTATTACTGATGTTATCTCAATTATCAGGAAATAATTCACTATCAATTTTTATATTGAATTTATCCATATTATTAGACAAATTATCCAGAATAGCAATAACTGCATTATCATAATATGTATAATCTACATCAGCATTAAATTCTTTCCCACGCTCTTTCATAATAAATTTATATTTTTTGAATGTAATTGTGTTTATATTCTCTTCACTGTCTTTTCTATTTTTCTTATCCTCATTATATTGTAATTTTAAATATATATCTGGATCATTTGTTTCGATTATTTGAACTTGTATTTTCTCTTTTATAAAATGCCCATCTTTATCATTCCCTTTAGACATATAATATTTATCTTTATCTTTATCTTTACTAATCAAAATGGCATATTTTGATGGATTGTACAATATATATACTTTATATCCTATATATCCTAATATTAATAATATTAATAATATTATTAACAAAATAAACCACCCACGATATCTGTAATATATTGATTTGATCTGATACATTAAACCGGACTCCTGATTATCAGGGAACGATTCATTGGTCGGAACTGACGTATTAAGTTGTTCTGGTTCTGGTATCCTTGGCATTATATATATATATATATATAAATTTTAATAATATTTTATGCGTTTATTTTAAAAAAATAATAATAATTTGAAATTTTAATATTTTTTTTATTTTACCTAGAGCGACGATACGCTCGGTCCACGTGCTGACATCACAACCAAGTACATAAGTGTATTGTTGAGGATAGCACATTTGTAACAGGTTTGCTACAGAGAAATCTGAGATGAGCAAGGTATGGATACAGGAACCGATAGTCTGCCACGCAGTGGCTGAGCCAATATTTGATAAGTGGGTGGGTATAATCTCAGCGATTACATCTGCTCGGAGGGAGATCTCCGTTCGCAAGATCCAGAATACCTGGAGAGTTGTACGATTTCGAAGACTTGCGAAGAAGAACAAGGAGATCAATTTCCGGAGGTCACTACCGATGTACTACCATGCTATAAGGGAGAATCGGGTTACCCACGACAAGAGGGTCAGCTTCTCTGAAGAAGTTGTGGAGAAGGACGCAAAGGACAACATCTGTGTTGGACAAGTCTCACATGAAGACAGCGAAACATGTATTTTGCGCAACTTTACAGAATTTGTGAAGTTGTGGTATGTCATGCTACCAGATGGCAAGTTCTTCAAACACCCGAAAACGATCAGGGCGATGAAGTACATCTCGAACGAGGAGATGACGAAGCTTATAGACATGCTGATAAAATCTCTGATGAGTAAGACATTTGGCTACATTCGACTCTGGGGTAAGCAGGATAGCAACATAATGTTGTTACCGAACAGAGTGGATCGCATCGTGTCTCTGAGGGAGGCATGGGCGAGTGAAATGAAAAACATGGAGCCGAATAAGAGATCTAAGTTAAATCCAGAAGCAAGTGCGTACATTCCAAGAAATACCTTCTTGGATAAAGGCACCGACCTGGATAAAAAGCTAAGACTTCTGGTCCAGTATCATGGTTCGTAGTTAAACAAAAAAAGCAAAAAAAAAGAGGAAACAATTATACAAGACAAAAACAAAAAAAAAAGTTTCTTTTTTATTATTTTAAGAATCCTGTATGATTTAGATTCGCATTTTTGCCCATACCAGGAGCAGGTTGGCGTCCATGAAATGGATATCTTTTTACTTCAAATGATTTATCATTATTAATAACAAGCACTTGAATTTGTCTATATTTATTTTCTTCGCACATTGAATGCTCTCCAAATGCTCTGGACATACCTACATCAATTCTCCATAATCTATTATTGTATAATGAATTTAGATATTTATCATTCATATATTGTGGTGTATGTGCAATAACCATACCTTTTATTGGCATTAATTTTTTATTTCTAGCATTCAATATATCCAATAGTTCTTGAAAACCCTCTGCAGTATTTTCTCCTTCACCGTCATCTTCGCCGTACAATCTACACCAGAATGGAGAGAGATCATCATCTTGTCTAAAAATCTCATCAAATATTTCATCCTCAGTTTCATTGGATTTTTTTTGTAACCACTGTTTTACAACATGATTTATTTCTAAATTTGTGTATGTGCTTGCCAATTCATGACTTATTCCACCATGAACGAATAACCAACTACCAATTTGGACAATACTTTTTTTTGTATTTCCATAAAATGTAGATAATGTTCCACCTCTTTCAAATGCTTTTTTGCGTTCATAATATCCATTGGGAAAACCATTTACAAACTTATCTTTTTTATTTTTAGTAAATTCTAAAAATTCTTTAGGAGATACATATCGGAAATCACCATCTACATTCATTAATTCATGATTTCCTAAAGTTGTAATAACTCTCCCACCATATTTTCTTGCTAATTTATCAAGTGTATGAAATAATTTAATAATTATTAAATTAGAACCTTCATCTTCAAATACTTCATCAAAATCATATATACAATCATTTTTTAAATTAGTTGGACGACATCTATCTATTTGATCGCCTGTTTGAACTAACCATGTATCACCACCCGTCCATTCTATTTTATTTAAATCAATATTTATATATTGCGTACTTTGTGGGATAACTCCTGAAAGTTTTAAGGCGATTATTGCTACTCTTAAATCACCATGAATATCTCCAATACATACTATTCTATTAACCGGTGGGTAACAACCTATTTTATCATAATCTGGTTTTTTTTTATTTGTTTCGTTTTTTATTACTTCATTTACCTCTGTTTTTTGTTTAATTAAATTACTCTGTTTAGTTACATTTTTAATATCATTTTTTGTTTCAGGGTTTGACATTCTTCTTTCTCGATTAATGCCTGACTGTTTTTTTTCAACTGTACAATTAGATATAGAATTTCTTCTTTTAACTTGCTTTTCATTCATTTTAGTCTGAATAAATTTAGCTAATAATAATTTTTTTTTTTGTAAATTAAAAGAATTATTACATGGTAAATTATATTTTTTAATTAAATCATCTATATTCTTTTCAGATAATGTATTAATATTAACCATAATACTAATATTAATATATTATTAAATAATATTGAACAAAAATAATATCATATATAATAGTAATAATGAGTGATTACGACTGTTCGGCTTGCGAATGGAAAGCTAATTTTAATGAATTACAATGTATAAATAAAGAAAAAGATAAAAGATGTGATCCAAGATGTTATAAATTTACAAGTAATTATATTAATCAAGAATATTATGAAGATGTTTATAACAAAATATTTGAAAGTTTAACATCTGGTAATTTATCAGATGAAGAATATAATAAAATTAATACTACTTTAAATTCAGATTCTTATAGAAATAGTGATATCTATAATGCTAGTTTTATATTATCTGATATGAAAGCAGTAAATTACATGAATGATGAAAATTCACCTGATATAATAGATACTAATAATGGATCTTGTACACAGGATAATTTAAATGAATTTTTAAATGATAATTTAACTAATTATTCTGATCCTGATGATGGAAATACAATAATAGTTAATGATTTTTTAAAATTACCAAAAATAGATAGAGACCAATTAAGAACAATATTTGAAAATAAATATAAAAATCCGAATGGAGAGATATCTATAAATACAGATTTCGATAGAACGGGATATTATAAGGAACTTGTTCCAGATGATACGAATAAGTATGGTAGTCAATGGCCGTGTAAAGATATTAATAATGCTTCGATTACTAGTAATTTATCAAATGTGTACTTATCTAAGTATGATACAATATGTAATCCAAATAAAAAATTTCCAAGAGAGTCATTAATAACTGATATAATAAATATGAATTGTAGTAATGTTGATTCTTCAAGCTATGCTGACAAAAGTAAAGCATGTGATCAACTTAAAAATAAAAATACATATAATGAAAAAATTAAAATAATAAGAAATAATACATTTCAAGCTATTAATGGATTAGAAAATTATATAAATAATTCAGAAGATAATACAAGGATAACAGAGGAAGAAGCTCAATTATATTTTCGTAATAATAGTTTATTTGGAGATGACGATGACAACAGATTACCTAAACTATCGGAACAAGATAAATTATATATGCCAAATGTAAAATATTCTGATTATCAATCATTATCAGATATATTATCTGATAAGTATAGATTTAGAAATTGTATAGATGAAATATTATATACAGGAGAAAATGATGAACAGATGATTAATTTTATAAAAAAAAATGGATTAGAAAATTACAAGAAAAAACATTTTGATTATATTGAAAAAAAACTAGACAGATTAATATCATTAAGACCATATGATTTAGAAGCCTGTTTACAATTAATAAATAACATAGATAAATACATATGTAGAGGAATGATGTCAACAAGTGTTTTTAATATTGTAGCAATGATAATTAATTTATTTGGAATAAAAACAGATATATATAATATTGATAAAGATTCTAAAGAGTATGATAATTTAAAAATATTATTAGATATTATTATTCCAAAAATCCCAATATTAATTAAAAGACTTATAGAATTATCTAAATATTTTGAATATAATTACTGTAATGGAGTATCTACAACTACCACATTAGTATTGGATGAAATATATAATAACATGTTAAGTAAGCAAATAGATATTGAATATAAACTATTTGATAATTATGAGTTTGGGATAACTTTTTTTGATGATTTTACAAAAAATATATATGGGAAGATTGTTTTACTAATATTTGTATCATTTTTTATATCTAAATTATTATAAGTAATGTATAAACAACTTCAAGATAATAGAACATACGATTTTAATATTGATATTATTTCAAAAAAAGATGAAATTATTAAAGAATTACAAAAACAATTAAATGAAACAAATTCATATATCCCTCCTGAATTATTAGATAATAGTGATGATAAAAAAAGTAAACATAAACATAAAAAGTTATTTGTTGGTGATAGTGTATATATATTAAAAAATTACAATAATGATATTAAATATCCATTTAAAGATCTTCAAAAGTCAATTGACGCTGGAATTATTCAAAATATTGCCACTGAAGATAAGATATCATTAATACCTGATCCTAATTCATCACCTGATCCTAATTCATCACCTGATCCTAATTCATCTCCTGATCCTAGTTTTTTAGAATCTCCTGTTGATTATGTTGATAACTATATATTAAGTTCAGAAAATGATAAAATAAAATCATGGCATATATTTATTGTTATTTTTATGATGTATATTATATCTCGACTATTTCAATTTGACTTCAAGTTTAATGTAGATATATAAGGCTAGTAGTATATATATATGTAATACATACACCTAATACATATATATATGTTACGTTTTCAAAATACAGATAAAAATGAATTTAGTTTATTTATTAGAAATTTAAATGAGAATATAAAAACAAATATTTTTCATCTTATCGATGATAATAGAGTAGTTGAAAAAAAAATTAATAAAAAAAAAGATAATCATAAAAAAACCAAAACAAAAGAAGAAATAATTAATGAACAAAATAAATTAAGACACAATAAAAATATAATTGAAGATAAAAAAAAGATACAATCATTTGATATGAATGACAAATTTCCTTTTAATAACTTTAAATTATTAAAAACTGAGGAAATGCGAGAGAAATATTGTATTAATTTATTGGAATATTATTGGAATCAAAAAAATAAAAATATGGAAATGATATTAGGATTATATTTTCAATATAATAAAACTACAAACCCCGAACACAGGATATTATTAGATAATATAAAGAATAAATTGAGTAAATATGAATATAAAAATTATATATTAGAAAATTTAGGACATATATTACCCCCATTAAATTTTTGGAAATATGAAAAAAAATTAGATGAATGGCAAAAAGATGCTATAAATATAATTAAAAATAATGAATCATTATTTATTAGAGCACCCACATCATCCGGTAAATCATTTATTGGATTATCTTGCGCTAAATATTATAAAAAAATATTGTATATATGTCCCGCAGAACCTGTCGCATATCAAGTTGGTTCTCATTTTCAAAAATTAAATCTTAAAGTTCATTATTTGGTAGAAGATTTATGTATTAATTCATATGATTCTAATTGTAATATATTCGTTGGAACACCTAAGTATATAGAAGAATATATATATAAAATTGGTACTAATTTTGATTATGCTGTATATGATGAAATTCATACATTAGATGATAAATATGAAAATATAATTAAAATGTTAAAATGTAATTTTTTAGCATTATCAGCAACAGTTAGTAACATAGAAATATTAATTAATAAATTTAAAATATTTACAAATAAAGAAATTAAATTAATCGAATATAATAATAGATTTATAAATATTCAACGATGGGTATGGACAGATAAATTGGAAAAAGTACATCCTTTATCATGTATAGATTATAATGATTTAAATGAAAATTTTTTACAATTTAATTTACCATTTACTCCCAATGATTTATCATCATTATGGACCAATATTGAGAATATTTTTGATGATGAAGAAATAGAAGATTATATTGATAATTTATCACCTGAGAATTATTTTAATGATGAAGATTTAATATCACTAAATGATATTCATAATTATGAAAAACATTTAAAAAAAGCATTAATATATTTATCATCAAAATATCCAGATAAAACAAAAAAACTTTTAGAATGTTATAAAAATGAATATAAGATAAAAAAATTAGATGTTATTAAATGTTTAAAAAAAAGTAAAAAAAAAGATATGTTTCCAATGTTAATGTTTACATCAGATGAATCTGAAACACTAAATTTATTTGAAAAATTATCTAGTGATCTAGAAAAATTAGAAAAGATTAATTATCCATACTATTATGATATACTAGAAAAAAAACAAGAATTATATTTAGATTATAAAAACAGATTAGATAATATGTCTAATAATATAAAACTTAAAAAATCTACTAATAGTTTATCTGAAAAAACTGATATTCTTGATAAATTTATTAATAAAGAAACTAATTTATATACTAAAAATATCTTGAATTATTACAATAGTTTATTAGAAAAAATAGAAAATTCAAATACAGTAGATAATATTAAAAAAATACAAAAAAATAATTTAATTAAAGAAATGAACAAATTTTCTAGTAATCCTGATCTACAATATCAAGATATATATAAAAAACATGTGGATTATTCTTTCGCTTCAGAACCAATGGTAGCGGCTAAAATTAGAATTTTAAGAAAAAAGATAAATAATTCACTTAATTTAAAAATGTCATATGAACATTCAATTTTTCAGATGCTTAAAAGAGGTGTTGGATTATATCACAAGTCTATGCCAAAAGATTATAAATGGATCATTCAAAATTTATTATCTAATAAAGAAATATCTATTGTAATTAGCGATCGTGAATTATGTCTTGGAATAGATCTTCCTATTAGAACAACTTGTTTAGTTGGTACTAATGATAAATCTTTTAGTAATTCTGATTATTTACAAATGAGTGGTAGAGCAGGTAGAAGAGGACATGATAATCAAGGTAATATATTATTCTACAATATAGATTTTAAAAATATAATGAAAGGACAAATACCAGTAATAACAGGTTCATGTAATACAATATATGACAAATATTTATTATTAAGTAAATTAAATAATAAAATTGATTCAAATAATGTTGTTGCTAATTTTATAAATCCAAAAAGAAAATATGTTGAATCAATTAAATCCGATAATTATAAAATTAATTGGATATTAAGAAACTATTATAATAATTCTAAACTAGAAACTTATATTAATAATTATAACGCAAATACAATAACATGCTATATGCATGATGATTCTGTTGAATTACTAAATATCATATGTGAAATTATGAATATAAATAGTATTCAAAAAGATTATATGTTAAACAAATATAACGATAATTACAAAGATATTATAGATATAATTATATTATTGTATAATTCAAATTCTACTAAGAATGATATATTAAAATTATTAAAATTTACATTTGATAAATTAAAATTATTATATATTAAATATATTAATATAATATAAGTAGATGAATATTTGTATATTATGTAATAATAGATATGATATATATTGTGAATTTTGTGAACCAAAAAATTATACAAGACATGTTATGTCTAAGAACGATAATATAAATAATATAGATATATCAGATAATATTGATTTATCTGATATAAATATAAATAATAAGGTAGATGGTGAAATTAAATATAATGATGCTATTGACCCTGATATGATTATTGGTACTCAAATAGAACCTGTTATTGAACCTGCTATTGAACCTGTTATTGAACCTACAATGATTATTAGTGCTCAAACAGAACCTACTATGATTATTAGTGCTAAAACAGAACCTACTATGATCATTAGTGCTCAAACAGAACCTGCTATTGAACCTGCTATTGAACCTACTATGATTATTAGTGCTCAAACAGAACCTGCTATTGAACCTGCTATTGAACCTGCTATTGAACCTGTTATTGAACCTGTTATTGAACCTGTTATTGAACCCGTTATTGAACCCGTTATTGAACCCGTTATTGAACCCGTTATTGAACCCGTTATTGAACCCGTTATTGAACCATTTTATAATGATATTGTTTCTCCAAATTATAATAACAAAGATTTAAAAAATAAAATAATAAAAGTGGATAATAATTATGATTGTAACAAATTAAAACCGGGTTATTATGTATATATTAGAGATATAGAAGATAACATAAAAACATTAACAGATGAGGGGAAAAAATGGGTAGAAGCGGCAGCAAAATATATGGAATCATCAGAAAAATCATCTAAAAAATCATCAGAAAAATCATCAGAAAAATCATCAGAAAAATCATCTAAAAAATCATCAGAAAAATCATCTAAAAAATCATCAGAAAAATCATCAGAAAAATCATCTAAAAATAAGAAAGAATCGGAAATATTAATTGATATAGACGCAGATATTGATAATATAGATATTGAAACAATTAATTCTAAAAATATTAGTAAATTATTAAAAAATATAAATACAAAAGATGATAATAAATTAGTAAATTTAGAGGATTATATAAATGATAATGATATTGTAGAATTATTAAAAACTAAAAAATTATCATCAAAAAAATCAAAAAAATCAAAAAAATCAAAAAATAATGAATCAGATATAGATATGAAATCAATTAAAGAATTATATAATAATAAAAAGAGTAAAAAATTAGATAGTCAGATAGATTTATTTACGTGTGATGATTTTAAAAAATATTGTTAATATATAATATAGAATGGATATTAAATATTTAAAATCAGATGAACTAATTAAAAGTACAACAAGGGGGATAATATGTATAACAAATGGAATAAAATTATCAAATGATATTATTGTATCATATAGTGATAATTTAAACAAGATATGTTACAATGAGAAAATTCATTTATTAGACATGCTTGTAAATATTAAAGATATTTTAGAAAGTAAGTTATCAAAATTACTTAATGAAAAATTCATAAAGAGTTATATAACGAGTGTTTTATCTAATGAATGGTTATTATCTATACAACCAATAAATTTAATAGATAAAGAATCCGTTGATTTTAAATATTCTGATTTTTATAATATTAGTTTAGAATACAAAAATACTAATAATAAGAAACTTTTATCTGATTTTAAAAAGATGCAAAAAAATTTAATAAATATATGTAAAAAAATAGAACCAACATATTTATATGTTATAATGGATCTTTGTACAAAAATGAAACTAGATTATTTAAAATATAATAATATAAATGAATCTAAATTAAAATTAAAAAGCGATATGAGTGTTAAATTTATAAACTACGTACATATTATAAATTTAATAAAAAAAGAATTAAATTTAATTATTAATGAATGTCATTCTATTATAAAATTAATAAATAAATGATTAAACAACCATTTCTGCCGATATTCTAGAATGAGATGAATAACCAACCACATTTAAATCCGTTTCTTTAATATTATCAATATCTGTTATTTCTTTCATTTCTAAAACAGGAAACATATATGGTATTCTATTTATTTGTGTTTTAACCGCTTCAATATGCTGCTCATATATGTGAGCATCACCAATAACATGTACGAATTTACGTGGTTTATATCCAGTAATTGATCCAATTATATGTAATAGAAATGAATATGATGTTATATTAAATGGAACACCCAAGAACATATCACCCGATCTCTGATATAATTGTGCATCAATATATTGTCCTTCAATATTAAATTGAACCAATACGTGACATGGCGGTAATGCCATATTTGGAATATCAACAGGGTTCCAAGATGATAGTATTAATCTTCTACTATGTGGATCTGTTTTAATTGTATCAATAATATATTTTAATTGATCTATTCCATTATATGGTGGAGTTTTACAGTTTATATATTCGCCCCCAAAATGTCTCCACTGAAACCCATAAACTGGTCCTAAATCATTTTTTTCATATAAACCTCTTTCCTCAAAATCGTCGGCGTTTTTATCCCATATATGTACTTTTTTACTCTGTAATTCTGAATTATCAGTCGATCCACTAATGAACCATAATAATTCACGTAATACTGTCTTCCACCCCATCTGTTTTGTTGTAAGTAAAGGAAATCCATTTCTTAAATCAAATTCCATTCTAACACCAAATTTCGAATAAACATCTCCATTCCTGGTTGGTTTCTTATCTGAGTTTAAGATATCTTTTAATAATTCTAGATATTGATATTCATCATAATTATACATATCAGAATGGATATATGTAAGATAAGTATGTTCCATTCCCGTATCCACTCCAAGTAATTTAACATTACTATATTCATTTGTTGATTCAATCAATTTAAATTTAGATAAATTATGATTAAAGTAAGTGATAGATCCCTGTTGGATATCTTCTCGCGAATAGTCTAATGAATGATTAAACTTGGTAATATATATTAATTCAATATAATCTATATAATTTTTAAAAACAGTATTGTAAATACTAGATCCACCAATTATAAAACATTTATTATAATTAATTTTATTACTATCAAACCATTCCATAAAATTATCAAATGTAACAAATGCTTTCAGATCATCTGTATTATTAAACTCTGTTATATGGTTCTTAGTAATTACAATATTAACCCGATCTTTTAATGGTCTATTTGGAATACTCGACCACGTATTATAACCCATAATAACCATATTCGGTTTATCGGATTCTGAATACTTCGTAATCATTGCGAAGTTTTTAAGATCTTCTTTGGAGTGAATTAATAGATCATTATCAATACCAATAATATTATTATTATTTACGGATACAATAACATTCATCTTTAATATATTTATTTATGAATATTATTTTATATTATTTCAAATTTATAAATAAAAAATAATTACATATTAAAAAAACAAACAAATGTCTAGTCTACCTAAAACACTCCATTGTTGTGTTTGTTATATAATATTGTTCTATCCATTTGATTCTAAATTTAAATTATCCCGACATACTAGATAATCTATTATACTAGTTATTTGCAGGGGTATTCTTTTTTATCGCGCTGCTCTAGGGTGCCTTCTATTTCATTTAGTAAATCCTTAGCCGGCAAATATTATTACAACCAAACTATTATCACTCATTCTATATATTTATTAATAAATAAAAAAAAATTTAATAATATTTAATTATATTTAATATACACTAAAACTAACCGCAATTAAATCACGGGTACCTGTGCCGATTGGATTCTGCGGACAATGTTCTACTCTCCCATCCATTATTATAATAGTTCCAGGTTCAATATTTATTAACTGTTTTATACCATGTGAATCAATATAACCTAGATTACCATCTTTAATCGTATCATCAATTCTTAGATACATTAATACTGTTACTAATTCTAAATTATCTGATTGATCATTTTCACAATGCCACGCTAATCCACTATCTACTGGTTCCGTCTCATCATCTAAATTATATCGTATAATATCCATATACCACTCCTTCTCATTATGTTTATAATTTTTGAATTCTAAAAATCCTGAAGCTACATCTTTTATAAAATTTATTTGATCATCATTATCTTTTATTTTATATTCATACATAATATGTTCGCGTTTATCTTTTTTTTCACAGTTACATATTAAATCCATTATATTTGGATCTAATATATGTGTATTGCGAAACACCTCTGTTACATATGGTGTATTTAATGTAAATGAATACATTGCTGTATGTAGTTTCATTATTAATTGATATAATAATCACATTTTTGTTTCAAATTATTTATATATATAAATATAATGGAGTCTGTTAATAATTATACAACATCAATTATTAAATTAATCGAATATTATATTAAAGACGATCAAAGTAATAATGTTCTATTAGACCCATTTTCGTGTATTCTGAAATTAGGAATATTGTTCTATAAACCCTTAGGTACAAAATTATCTATAACTAAAAATTCTATACAATATAATGTTCCTAGTTTATATCAAGGAGCTTTAAGAACATATACCGGTGATAGTAGAGATGATTTACATAATATTTGTTATCCTATTATGATGGCATTAAACTGGTATAGTAAAGAAGATGAAAGGTTTAAATTTTTTTTTGAACAATGTGTATTGGGATTAACATATCTTAAAAATAATTATGATAGAAACTCATTAATAAATCATACAATATCTCATTACATTGATTTAATTAATAATAATTCGAATGATATAAAATCTATATCTGGTTCTCCAATAATTAATTCATTAGAAGATTTTTGGAAAAATGAAGAAATAGACATTATATACTCCTTATTTAAATATGCTTTAAAAAATGATGATAATGATAAACTGTTTTACATTAGTATGATTGAAAAAATAATTTATAATAAAGAACAAAAATTAAACTTATATGTTAATCAAGTTATTACTCAATTTTAATATATATATATATATATATATATATAATATTGATGGACTGGGGTAATGAAGAATATTATAAACGATTTGAATCTAAATTAGAACCATTTAAAAATAAAACAAACAAAATACTTGAATTAGGAGCATATCGAGGAGATAGTAGTAAATTTTTCTCAGATAAATTCTTAGATAAAAAAACGAGCGAATTACATTGCGTTGATACTTGGAAAGGATCCGTAGAATATGATGAAGACTTTAAAGCAAATGAGAAAGAATTTAAAAAAAAAATAAAAGAATCGAAACACCCAGATAAAGTAAAGATTCATAAAAAGACTACATTTAATTTTTTCATTGATCATTTTAAAGAAAAAAAGAAACCATATTTTAATTTAATATATATTGATGCATGCCATGATGGTAGATGTGTTATAAGTGATGCTATTAATTCGTTTAAGGCACTAAAATTAGAGGGTTATATTGTGTTTGATGATTATAATTGGAAAATAAATAAACATGATTACGAAAGACCTAAATTAGCAATTGATTCGTTTATAAAATTATTTAGAGATAATATAAAAATCATTAGCAAAGGCTATAAAATGTATATACAAAAAATAAAAGAATATGAATTTTAATATTAATTTTTATATTATATATAATATACAAATGTCAAAAATTAAAAAAAATGATTCTAAAAAAACAAAAAAGATCAAGATGGGTAAGAAAAAGAAAGATGATAATATAGATTGCCATAATTGTATAGATTGTAAAAAATCTACAAATTGTAAGAATTGTAAGAGATGTGATAAATGTACATGCTGTATTAATTGTGATGATTGTTCAGTATGTTGTCATTGTGTAAAGTGTAAAAATTGTAAGAAATGTTCCGATTGTAAGAATTGTAAAAATTGTGTGGAATGCGTTGATTGTAAAAATTGTAAGGATTGTGTAGGATGCGTAGGATGCGTTAATTGTGAAGGATGTGTTGGATTAGTTAATGCTAAAAATGTTAAAATGGTTAAAAAAGGCGGGGACTGTGGATGTGAAAAAAATAAATAAATAAATAAATAAATAAATAAATAAATAAATACACTATTTAAATATATAACAATATATATATATATGTAAGTATATATATTATGCCTAATAATAAAGGTGGTAAAAATTATAAAAAAGGTAAAAAAGATAATAAACCTAAAACATCTAATATTAGAAAAACACAGGATACAGAAATATATGGAGAAGTCATTAAAATTAATGGAAATGGTAGGTTTACAGTAAGATGTACAGATGGAATTGAACGGTTGGGCATAATTAGAGGTAAGTTAAGAAAAAGAGCGTGGGTAAATATGAATTCTATTGTTTTAGCAGATGTTTGGAATTTCGAAGATAAAAAATGTAGTATTATACATATATATGATAGTTCTGATATAGAAATTTTATTAGAATCTAGAGAGATTCCAGAAACATTAATATCAAATAATGATGAATTATATAATGATTTTGAAGAAGATATAGAAATTAAAACATACGATATTCCACCAGAGGAATCATCAAGTGATGATGAAGAAATTGATTTAGATGATATATAATTATTATTACCTTTTTTTGATAAAAATATGAGTATACATTAGTTAATGGTGATAATTAAGAAATACAAAAATTACAAGGTACTGTATAATAATTATTTATGTTTACATACATTTTTTTTAATTATATATATATGTCATTTGATAGTAGTGATGCGGGTGTCATAGAATAATCAAATGTGAATAAATCAAATTGGGATGATATTTTGGATATTTTACTATTAAAAAAAGAGAAAAAACGTCTAAAGAAGATGATTAAACTAAAGATTAGATTACCAAGGTGATGTTCTACTATTAATCACCTTTTTATTATTTACATACCTTAATTCAATTATGGAATCACCATATTTATTTTTTAATTTATACAAAAAATAAATATTTTTAGATAATTTTATATTCTTATTCATTTTTGGCAAATTGCGTAAATTAACAAGAATTACTTGATTCATACAAAATATAATGAATTTTATATTTTTTTAATATTATATATATAATGAAAGTATATATAATATTATTGTCTATCTTATATATATATTATCAATATCATATTCGATGGCCATTACAATTTTATCAACATGTTTATTTAGCTATATTTGTTGGTGGAATATTAATGATAAATTATTGTATGAATTATCAAAAACCATTAATGTATAAAATGTTAAATAATGTTCAAAATACCAATAATATAAGATTACATGAATTGGTTCCAGATTTCAGAAATAAACCAGACGAAATAAAATATAAATTAGCAGAGAGACAAGAATTCAGATGCGAAGGATGTAAAAATAATATTGATATTAATTATATAAATTATTATAAGTTATCTTATAAAATCCCATTGAATCAGGGGGGTAGTAATGATGTTACAAATTTATGTTTAATATGTCCTAATTGTTATAAAAGATTAATTTAATATATTTAATATATTAAATATATATGTCAACTAACCGAACGAAACAAGCTTCACTTAACGAATGGGGGAATAATGCTGCTTTAAAAAAATTAACAGACACTAGCAATAACGGTATATTTAAATCTCTCAACAAAGATGAATTTGCAGGTGTTAAATTAGAAATAAAAAAGTCAACAGCCGATTTAATTAAATACAATAATGATTTTGATGAATTTATAAAAAAATATCAAGGTAATGATAGATTAAAAGATGCAATTAATAAAGGTTTAAAACCTATGTTTGCATCTTTTAAAAAAATCGCAAATAATCCCAATGATGCAGCTAACTGGTTTGGTAATAGAGATTTCAAGGTCCCGGTTCTCTACAATAATGAAAAATCTTTGTCTAAATTTATTGAAAAAGCTCTGGAAGGTAAAGGTTCAAACAATAATGGTCAAAAAGGTGATAATACACAAAATCAAAATCAGTTCACTAAACAATTAGAGGAAGAGAGAAAAAGAATTCAAAAAAAGCAAGAAGCAGAGGCAGAAGCAATTAAGAGGCAATTAAAAGATACAATTAAAACAATAAGAAAAACGAATCCTAGAACAATTCTTATTGATTATATAAATTTAACATCTATTGTAAATAATAAACGTATAAATACGAATTATACTGATAATCAAAAAATTACACTTATGGATGTATTAATTCAATTAGGATATCCTACTGGATACATAGTATCTAATAAAATACATAAAATTGAAGGTACTGATAATCAAAATACAATCGATTTGAAAAATAAATTATTTGAAGATTATATTTTGGCATGTAGAAATTTAATAGCAAAAAGAATGAAATCAAGACAAGATAATGATAATAGTCTTAATAGAGATATTTCAGATATAAAAGTAATATACGATAAGATAAAAGACTTTAAACCAGTTTCAAAAGATGAACTCGAAAAATCACTTGTAGATACTAAAAAAGAATCCGATAGTACAAAAGAAAGTAGACTAAAAAATCAAATAAATGATATTCGCGATAAATATATTGATCAAGAAAAAAAAGAAAAAAAATATGAAGAAGAACGGTCCGTTAAATTTAAAGAGCAGTTGAAAGCTGCTAATGCTGAATTTGATCTAAAAAAACAATTAGCTATTATAAACTCGGAAAGCGATAAAAATTTAAAAGAAATTGAAATGAAATATGATAAATTTAATGAATCCATGGATCAATTTGATAAAAAAAAAGAATTAACAGGTAAATTTATTGATAAATTAATTGATAAAAAAAAAGAAAAACCACCACCTGAATCACCTATTGGAGAACCTATTAGAGAACCTATTAGAGAACCTATTAGAGAACCAATTAGAGAACCTATTAGAGAACCTATTAGAGAACCTATTAAAGAACCTATTAAAGAACCTATTAAAGATTTTCTTGATAAAGAACAACTTATTAAATCTCTTAAATCTCCTATTGAAGAGGAAAAAGCTCCTATTGAAGAGGAACAATATCCTAAAAAAGAAATATTAAAAAAAGATATTGATAATGAACTTAAATTAAAAAAAAAATTAGAAGAAGAGCAATTAATATTAGTTAAAAAAGAAGAAGAATTAAATAAAAAAATAAAGAAACAAGAATTAATAGAAAAAGAAAAATTAATAGAATTAGAATTAGTTCAGAGAAAAATAACAGATAAAAAAATTGAATTAAAAGAAAAAATAAGTGGAGATATAGAGTTTAATATAATTCCAACAAAAAAAGATTTTGAAAATACTATAATATATTTAAATAAGTTGAAATTAAAATATATATTAAATTCTGATAATAATAATAATACTAAAAAAAATGAAACTATTGTGAAATTAATGAAATATATTAATATGATACATAAAAAACCATTAGATAAAATTAACATTAAAAATAAAGGATTACCATTAAATAATATATTACCAAAATTATTAAACACAGATTTAGAGCATAGACAAAATCTAATAAAGATAATTGCTAATAAAAATATTAATAAGAAAAAAATTATAGACCATTTTTCTAATATACCTATTCACGTTTTAAATCATTATCACGATTATATTGTATTACTTATTAATAACCCTAATATCAGAGATAAATCTATATCTTTACTATTAAATTAAGTTATATTGTGCTATTATTAATATTTATATATTATATATTATATATAAATGGCACAATCACAAATAGATATCAATATAACCAAAGCTATAAACAAAATGATAACTGACATAAATACCAATATAGTTAATTTCGAGCAATATACCCAGGATATTGAACAAATTAAAAATAATGGTGTACCAAAACGTGATTATAATACAAGTAATGATAATTTTAGTAATCAATGTTTTTGGATTAGTTTGTTAGATGGCCTTAATTATATAAACACGAATGGTAAATCATTAATGAGCTTATTAAAGGATCAGATCACACCAGGTTATCGAGATAGTTTGAATCAGGTAAAAACAATTAGAGATATTGCAAGTAAAGAAAAAAAGATTGAAAATGGAAATGGAAATATTGTTGTTGATACTGGTCCTGATAAATTTAAAATAAATGATAATGATGAACCCGTTGATTTAACGAGTTTGTCATTATTAAATTCTAGAGATGATACAGACACCCCCATGAGGTCAGCCGTCAAACATTTACTATCTGTATTATCTAATTTAATTAATCAAAATATTATTGTTTATATTTATCAAGCTGATTATATGAATGGAAATCTCGAATTAAAGATTTATGATAATAATAACAGCAATATTATTAGTGGTTTTAAAGATGATCCTGGTTTTAATAAGATACCTATTAATATTTTATTAAATAGTTTTGACTCAAGTGGTCATTATCAACTGATAACAAGTTATAAATCATCTAGATCGGCATATAATCATACTGTGAAAGAAAAATTTAAATTTTTTATTGAACAATCATTTGGTGAGATTAATAGACTTCCACCTGATACAGATGTTAATACTATTAATACAATTGTGATAGATGATATATTTAATAATACAATAAAATCTTTTGATGATATAAAAAAAAAGAATAGCAATAGTATTATTTTTAATGATACCAAACTTGCTAAAGTATCAGCGGATGTAAAACAAAAAATTATATCTGATGTAAATTCAATATCTTATATAGAACCAGTAGATATAAATATTCAAAACATACCTACTGGTCAGAATGCTCCGACAATTGATTCAAAATTATATGTATATGATTCTTCTGGTAATTTAGAGGGATATAGTAAGGAAAAAATACTAATAGATTCTATATTTATTGGTTTAAATAATATTAAAAAGATAGTTAATACTTATTCTATTTCAGATAAAACAATATCAGATTTATTAGGTAATGATACCACTATATTAAGATATATTAAAGACTCATCTGAGGTTCAATATATTAAGAAATATGAAGATAAACAGAAATTAGATGATAAAATTCAACAACTTCTTGATGATTTTAATGTTATTATTAAAAAAAATCCACCAGCAGATAAACAAGAAGTAGATCAAGATATTCAATTATATTATCCAATATCACCACAATTAGCAAATCCAACTATAAAAGATATTAAAGAATTATTTTCTGGTGAAAAGGGATTACAAAATGTTTTAGGGAAACTTAATAATCCAGTACAGACCGACTATGCTGGATTTTTAAATGATTATAAAAGATTTTTAACACAATGTTCAAAAGATTCATCTGCATTTGGATTTTTTAGAAAAAATAAGAGTTTATCGGATGATGATCCAAATGGTTTACGAGTTCCTAAATTATTGGCTGCTACATCTGATACATTATCTAATTTCAAACATTTATTAGATGGAACAAATGTTACAAAGAGAAATATGAATTTTTTTTTGGGTATTTCACAAAGTACAAATATAGCATTGGGAATATATATGAACAGACCAATAAAAGATTCAAATATGTTAGTTCAAAATCCATTTAATTATAGTAATTTTGGTAATGTTATGTGCTCACCACCAACCGAAATATTCAGAAAAACATTATACGATTGTGTTGAGTATCAATTAAAAACAAAAACTGGAAGGGAGGAACTATATTTAATGATTAATTCTAAAATAGAAATAATTAAGATGATTTTAGATGTTATTAAAAGAAAAATATTTAATATTCAAAAAGATACCTCAAGTGTTCTGGGTAAAGTATCAGATGAAGAATATAATATTATTCAAAGTGGTAAAGTATTTAGAGATGTTAGTTTTAGTATGAATTTTATTCAAGATATTGATGAAATGAGAGGGTATAATACTAATATTACAAAAAGTGAATCTGCGAAAACATCAATAAAACCCACCACAACTAGTTCCAATTCAAGACCACCAAAAATAGAGATTACTACAGAGGCATCCGTCGGTAAATAGTTAATAGTCGGTAAAGTTATTAGATATTTATATTTATAATATTTATAATATATATATATATATAAATGAATTATATATTTCAAAATACACGATATAGAATACATATGAATGGTGGTAATCTATCTGAGGCTGAACAAACTAGAGATCAATTATCATATGAAATATGTTATACAAATATTTTAAACTCTTTAAAAAGTTTAAATGATTATTATTATACAAAAATAGAATATACAGATTTTGAATCTATTAAGGAAACATTTGATATAACTACAATAGAAGATAAAGAACTAATTTATAAAACAATCAAACTCGCTAATGAAAATAATCCAAACTACTACATGGTTAATAATGTAACTAATTATCAACAGTTCTTATCTGAGGTTGATAAACATTCATCAAAAAATAGAGATAAATTTGTAATATTTGAAGATAATATTAATAGTAATGATTTAAAATCAAAAAGAAGAGATAATTTAATTATATTGAATGTAGAAAATATTAATATTTATGAATCATATGCTAAAATAGATTCATTCCCAACTAATTTATTAAATACATTTAGTTACATTTTCTATCCTGGGTTCTTTACTAGTGATATGTTTAAACGTCATAGAAAAGAATTTATATTATTAGTATCTAGATTAATATTTATTATGTTCAAAGGACTAAATACCAATCAGGGGTCAAGAGGTATGGAACCCAATGAAATTAATACTATGTGGAGTAAATGTGGTTTAGCTTCGAGTATTACTGAACCTTATGGAAATAATCTTTTATTTTTCGAAAAAGATACAAATAGTAAGTATGTATCATATACAACAGCAGATTACAATAGTTGGGAGAAAAAAATAAAACCTACTAGTGCAACACTAGTCAAAATATTAGAAGACATTAATATAAAAACAACAATAGGTGATGAAACAGGAGCAGCACCAGGAAAACAAACAAAAAAACAACAACAACAACAACAACAACAAAAACCACAACCAGGAGCACTAGGACCAGGAGCGTTAACCCCAGAACAAATTAAAAAAATCAATGAATTATTTGATGCTTTACGTGCGGCAAATGATGTTAGTAGTTATAATAAGGCATTAATTGATGATTCTACTTTTGTTGGAATTACAAAGGATATTAGAGATAAAATAATAGCAGAAGAAAGTATCAATAAAAAAGATATAGAATTTTTAGAAGTAAACAAAAGTGTTAGTGATATAGTTATAAACTATATTGAAAGCGGTAAACAAAAGGATGCTAATAAGAAAGGCAATTTTATTGATAGCAAAAATAAAATGGCTGTGGCGATTAAATCGTATTTTGTAAAATCACTTGGTTCGATTAGTACCGGTAGTCTAATAAAAGATATCTTTATACCTTATTCTACTAAAACCTGGAATCCAAATATCTCATTTAAATAAATGTTTAATTTTCTATGTTATTATATATATATATATAAATGCCAAGAGCAGATTCATTAGGTTCAGTGGATGATGGTTTGGCAGCGATAGATAAATCAGCAGAAGCACCAGGACAACAACCACAAACACCACAACAACTACAACAACAAACAAAGCCACTAGGTTCAGTGGATGATGGTTTGGCAGCGATAGATAAATCAGCAGAAGCACTAGGACAACAACAAACAAAACCACTAGGAAAAGGAAACACCGGAAATGCAGGAAATATCATCCTCACAGCAACCGCGCTCGCAGGAAAAATGAAACAACAACAACAACAACAACAACAACAACTACAACAACCAAAAAAACAACAACAACAACAACCACAACAAGGAGCACCAGGAGCACTAGGAGCACCAGGAACACTAGTACCAGGAAAACAACAACAACAACAACAACAACAACAACTACAACAACCAAAAAAACAACAACAACAACAACCACAACAAGGAGCACCAGGAGCACTAGGAGCACTAGTACCAGGAAAACAACAACAACAACAACAACAACAACAACAACAACAACAAACATCAACAGCATTAGATGCAACAAAACGAGAAGTAGTAATACTTTATAATGCGTATTTAAATAAGACAGAAGGTGTAGGATCTGGTGATGATAATAATTTGAAACAAGAAATTTATAATACTTTTAAAGAAAAAACTATATCATTACAGCGAAAAGATATAGAAAAATATAGTGAACAAAATATATATAAAATAATTAATGAGATTTATCAACTAGAATTAGCAACATTAAGTAATGTTATTGATAAGGTAATTCGTGAAGATTATTTATCTATTAATGATGGTAAGTGGAAATTAAATCCCAATCCAAATGTTGTAAAAAAAGTAAAAAAAGTTTTGAAATCGATGTATGATCTATTAAAAAAAGTTTATTTATATGAAGAAAATTTAAAAAAAGATAATTCTTTAGAAAAAAAAATTGAAGACTATTTAACAAGTACTAAAATAAATGAGATAACAGCAGTAGGGGCCGATACGCCACGTATTCGACCGTTTGATTTTTTTAATGAGGCTCGAACTATTTCAATACCTACTAAAAGATATGATGATGATAGTATTAAAGTAATCGTAGATGTTATATTATTGCTTAATAAGGCAATATATGATTATATGCCATCTATGTCTTGGGGAGATCGATTAGCAAAGCAAACTGGTTATTCCGGCATACAAGGAATGGGTTCATATTTAGGACGGGGATATGCTTATGAAGAAATTGGTGTTTCTAAAGATGTCAATACCAATGATATTAGAGCGGAATTATTACGAGATTTACAATCTAACGAGTTATCAAAAAAAATTACAGATATTTTCGAATTAGCGAATTAAAAACCAGCAGCAACAACCACAAAAGAACGACCATATAGATTCAACTATTTTAAACCATAAATAGTAAAGTAATAAGAACGAAGGTATAACACTTGGTAATGATTTTAAAAGATATGATATATTGAAACAAGAAATTTATAATACTTTTAAAGAAAAAACTCTATCATTACAGCGAAAAGATATAGAAAAATACAATGAACAAAATATATATAAAATAATTAATAACTTTTATCAACATAAAAGTTATGTTTTATCCACTACATGATTCACACACCTCGGGTGCTATTGTAAATTGAATTGGTTTACTCGATGGTCTCGATCTAAGGTAATACATACCTGTTTTTAATCCTTTTTTCCATGCATAAAAATGCATAGATGTTAATTTTTTATAATTTGGGTTTTCTTGAAATAAATTCATACTCTGTGATTGACATATGAATTTTCCTCGATCCGCAGCCATATCAATAATATTTTTTTGCTTAATTTCCCAAGCAGTTTTATACTTATTTTTTAAGAATGATGGAATATTCAGATTTTGAACGGATCCATTTGATGCTATCAACATCTCCTTCATCTCTGTATCCCACTTTTCAAATAACATTAAATCATTAATTAAATACTTATTAATGACAATGTACTCACCCGATAATACCCTTCTCGAATAAATATTTGATATAATTGGTTCAAAACATTCATAATTTTTTAATATTTGAGATGTTGATGCTGTTGGCATTGGAGCTACTAGCAAACTATTTCTAATACCATACTTTTTAATATATTCTCTTAAATAATCCCAATCATTTGTTAATTCTGTATAATCACTATCTTTCCACATATCAAATTGTAAAATACCATTATATATAGGTGAATCGATATAACTTGAATACGTTCCAAAATATTCATCCCGATCAAGTTCCTCGTCGATAATATAATTCTGATCTTTAATATTATTCATAACTGTATATATAACTTCATTTTCATCATCACTTCTTGTATGCAAATTACTATTATAATCATTATATAGTTTTTTATATTCTTTAACAATGTTTTCTCTCTCTTTTGATATTTCCATTGATGCTTCTAAAGATGCATAATATATATTTTCAAAAATTAATTTATTTACATTTTTTGCTTCGTCTGAATCAAATGGTATATTCATTTCATAAAAAACATTTACTAAACCTTGAACACCTATTCCAATTGGTCTATGTCTTCTATTCGATCTTTCTGTTTTATCTGTTGGATAATAATTATAATCAATAATATTATTTAAATTTTTAACGAGTACTTTTGTAATCTCTTGTAATTTATGGTAATCAAATGTAGGTGATAAATATTTTTCTAATTCTTCATAACCTCCTATTAATTCATTATTATTTTTATAAATTTTAGGAAATGTAACATTATATGGAGGAAATGTTGATAATGTAATATCATTGTGGGATTTTTCAGTATAATTTATATTATATTTTTTAAATAGATTCTTAGCAGCTGTACAATATATACAATTTGGAATAGAATAAATAACATAATTATCCATTAATTTTGAAATATCATAGACGATGCAGTTCGGTAGAGATATAGATGCTAAATTACAAACAGCTGTCTCGGTTGGACTTGAATATTCAACTATTTCTGTACACAAGTTAGAAGATTTAATTGTTCCTAAATTTTTTTGATTAGATTTTTCATTACACGCATCTTTATATAGCAAATATGGTGTACCAGTTTCTATTTGTGTATTTAAAATACTAAACCAAAGTTTTTGAGCACTAATTTGTTTTTCATATAGTCCTGAATTTTCATATTCTAAATATTTATTATTAAAATTTTCCCCGTATAATTCACATAAATCTTTACACTTATTTGGACAAAATAAAGACCACACGCCGTTTTGTTCAACTCTTTCCATAAATAAATCAGGAATCCACATAGAATAAAATAAATCTCTTGCTCTTTCTAGTTCATTGCCGTGATTCTTTTTTAATTCTAAAAACTCTATAATATCTGCGTGCCATGGCTCAAGATATATAGCAATTGAACCATTTCTTTTACCACCTCCTTGATCAATGTATCTTGCTGTATCATTAAAAACTCTTAACATTGGAACTAATCCATTAGATATACCGTTTGTTCCAATAATTCTTGATCCACTTGCTCTAATATTATGAATATGTAATCCAATACCACCTGAACTCTGAGAAATTATAGCACAATCTTTTAAGGTATCATATATTCCAACAACGGAATCATCTTCCATAGATAGTAAAAAACAACTAGCAAATTGTTCTCGATTCGTTCCAGCATTATATAATGTTGGTGTAGCATGAATAAATTCATGATTAGATAATCGTCTATATGTATCCATTGCCATATCAATATCATTTCTATGAATTGATAACGCAACTCTTATATACATGTGTTGGGGTCTTTCTATAATATCACCATTTACTTTAAATAAATAACTCTTTTCCAATGTCTTAAAACCAAAATAATCAAACTTATAATCATTTTCATAATTGATTTCGGAATGAATCCTATCTATATTTAATAATACTAAATCATAATATTTTTTTGATACAATTGAATTGTTATATAATAATTCAATAACTTGTAAATAATCATCCGATGTTTTTTTGTGATGATCTGATATTACTAATCTTGATGCTAATTCCCCATAATCAATGTTATCTGGTAGCATAGCAATAACAATTTCTGATGTTAATTTATCTAGTAAACTAGTTTCTATACCATCATATATCTCTGAACATACTTTTTGAGATATGAATGTACTATCTAAATTTAATATAGGTTTTGTATTAATTAATGACTGGAGTCTTTGAGTAATTTTATCAAACGATACTTGTTCGTAACTACCATTTCTTTTTTTAACTCTCATTATATTATTATAATATATATATATATGTATTTTTAAATATATATATATATATATTATAAAAAAAAATATATATAATTATTAATAATTTAAGCTATAATCACGTACGAATTTAATATATCTGTTTGATTTATAAATTTCGTCATAATCAGCTGATTATTTCTATATGAATATATTTTAAACTGATGATTAACCATAGTCCTAATAGACGTAGCGGCATCATACATTAATTGTTTATTCATTAGAATCTTAGCTCCACTCGGATTAATCCAATATATACAAACATAATCACCATAATGTCCATACTTATTAATGAATCTAATATAAACCATCGATTGTGATACACTCCCTGTAATAGAATTAAATGATGTATTCAATAATTTACAATTTCTTTTATCTATAAATAATTTCATAAATCCAAGAATACATATTTGATTTGAATTTTTTTTAATATATTCTATTGGATCACTAATATTATCAACACCTGTATCATATAATTCATCTTTACTATTATTATTGGTTTTACTACCAAATGTAATTTCATATGATAAAGCAGGTTTAATATTTTTTACTAATACCTTACATACTAATACATATTTATAATGCTTAAATTTTTTCTGAGTCTCTGAATATTGTACAGCTTTCCACAACTTATCAGTTAGGTATATACCAGGTCCAAACCTTGAACCATGTTTTTTTCCACACATCAATAGTGAGAAATTACCATCTTTTAATATAGAGTCTTTTGTCTTTTCATCACATCCGTGATATAATATCTTTTCATGACTCTCATCAAAACCTCCATATTCTTTTTCTATTTTATAGTGTAGATTATGTTGTTCTAGCTTATCAATATGTGGTGATAATTCAAATGTTATATCATTACCCCAATATTTCGTCTCTTTTTCAACAATATCTAGTATATCATTTTCATTCATTAATTCAATCTCTTCGCATTTCTCTTTTATTGCTTTTTGAGTTTTTTTTACTTGAATAAATTTTATGATGGCTTTAAATATATTTTGTTTAATTTTAATATCCCTCCTGTTTAAACTTATACGTTCATTTGATGCTAAAATCATAGTATTTTTTAATTTGTAAAATACTAAGTATTTGTTTAACATATCTTTAGGAATATTGAAATCACTCACTATCTCTAGTTTTAGCCGTTGATTAGATCTTATATAGAATTTAATATTTGAACATATATGACAAACTAAATCTGCCTTTTTCATATGAGATGTCCCATAATATATATCATATTTCTTCATTATTGGTTTCATATTTTTTATGGTAAAGGATGATATTATTGCTTCCATTTTTCTTTATTAATTATAAATATTATTTTCTTATTAAGTATGAAATCATTAATTCAAATTATTTATTACTTCATCAATGTTATCTTCATTTATATCCATATCTTTCATCTTGTCTTCTATTTTTTTACTTTCCTTCTCTAATAAAATTTGTTTTATTAATTTTTTAATATCAACCACATTTTTATTACCACTACTTGTTTCTAATTTTATAATAATTTTTTTTAATTTACTAATACTCTCTAATAACTTTTTGTTTTCATTCTTTAGATCATTAATATCATTTGTTAACTTATCTTTAGACGCACTATATTCTTTTACTAATTTAACATAATCATTTAATTGTTTTTTCAATTCAAATATTTTTTTATCTTTTTCATATACATATTTCATTTGACTCTTTAAATTCGTTAATTCTTCATTTAATATTTTTATAGTCGCTTTGTCATCTTCTTTTAGATTATTTCTATATAATAATAAATCGGTTTTAAATCTATCATTCATATTATATTATTAATTGAATTAAATTATCATTATATTAACGTGATAAAAAAAATAATATAGTTAATTATTATATAGATATCTTATTAAACTCATCTAATAAGTATTTCTCGTTGTATTTTTTTAGAAAATTAGCTTTTTGAGTTTCTATAGATTTGACACTTTTTTTATTTTTTTTTATCCGTTTATTGGTTATAGGGTTATATATTGTTTCTTCTTTTTCTTTTTTAATAATATATTTTTTTACTCTTGGTAACCTTGGTAAATATTTGTCTTTCGATCTCATCTTTCTTTCTAACTCTTTTACTATCATTTTTTTTTCTAATAATTGTTTTTTAAGATCTTGTTCCATTATACTATCTTTTAATAATTTAATTCTATATTTTTTTTCTTCTATCTCATCTTCAAAATCATCATCAGGAATATATTCCTCATCTTTTTTTTTAGATGGCATTTTTTTAAATATTATGTTTGTATATTAAGATTATACTTTCAAATTATTTTATTCTATTATTATATTATGAATATATCATTTTTATTTTTTATTATTGGATTAATATTATTCATAGTTGGTTATACGAATAAAAGTAATCCAATATGTAATAATAAACCAGAAATTAAATATGTACCTAGAGATATTTATGATAATTTAGTCGTTTCTAATACACTATAATTATATTTGATCTATTAAATAATGTCTAATTTATATTATTCTCCTGAATCTATTGGTGGTATTTATGCTAATGATACTAATGATACAAATATGACTAATGATTATTTTTTTACAATAGAAGAACCTATTATTTATAATTCTTCAGAACAATATATTGTTAATAATGATGTTACAAATAATATTAATAATATTAAAAATGATTTACTCACAGAACTTATGAATAATTCAATTGGTGATTTTGAAATGGATCCTGAAGTAAAAAAATTTATTGAAAACTCATCTGGTATAATTATTAAATATAAAAATGAACAAAAAAAAATGTTAGAATATGAAAAGATATATAATACTGAATTAAATAATACAAATAATTCAATAAAATCTTTAGTAGCCTATAGTGACATCGCTAAAAAACTAGAAACTGAGTATGTTAATTCAAGTGACTCTAAACAAAATATTACAAATATATTAGATAATATAAATGAAATAGTAGATAAAATGAAAGATAATAAAAAATTAAATGATGCCAAAGATAATTTTTTTAATAGTAAAAAAAAAATGTTATCTTATATTCAATTTGTTAAATTTATGAATAAAGATAACTTGGGTTCAACATGTTCTATTTGTTTTTCTAACCAAGTAAATCATTATATTAATCCATGTGGTCACACTTTATGTAGTTCTTGTATAAGTAAATTAAATGTTAAAAGTCTTGATAATTGTATGTTTTGTAGAAAACAAATAATATCAATTAATAGTTTATATTATATATAAAAGATATCTTTAATAAAAAACCCACAGGTTATGTAGGTAAAACTCCGCGACATGTGCGATCGTTATTTTTACCCTAAAATAGGGCCATTTATTTTTTTTTTGCTTTTTTTTCTAATCTTCGCGATTGAATCCATTGCTAATGTAGATCTTCATCAGCTTATCTGTTAGCCTCATGTAATCTACCTCTTGCATATCCGCAGTATTTCCATCGGTGCCCTTTTGATCTTCGCTTAGCAGAAACAGTCCTGACATCATATTCTTCAGGTCTTTCTCTCCCCATGAGCTCAAACATTGCGCCTCCCTCAGACGTTGGATTTCTTCATGTCGCTCCATCAGATCGCGTTCTAAACTAGCAACCAAGCGCCTCATTCTCAGAAGCTCAGCAGTTCGTGATTCAGCTTGTTCCTTAAAAGTCTCCAGCTCATGGTCTTTGTCTCTTACTCTGCGCTCCGATCTCTGTAAATCCGTGAATCGAGACACCGCAAGAGCCCTCAGACTCTCCGTTTCTTCCTTTTGTTTATCCATCTTCTTGCGCATGGCCTCCACTTCTTGTTTATGAGCCTGGTGCAAGACCTCCACTTCTTGTTTCATCTTCTGGTTCAGAGCATCAAGCCCTCGGTCTTTCTTGAACTGTTCAAGATCGGCAAGCAACTGGCACTTCTCTCCAAGAAGATTTTCAATGGTGTCCTTCTGTTGCTCAATCTTGCGATTTGCCTGAGCCAACTTCCGATTCCCCAGCTCCCAGCCAGTCTGCCATCCCCGTGCCTCCGCCGCCCGGATAGCCTGTTCCTGTGCTGCTGTGTTCGCCATAATAGCTTCCTCTCGAGCACCAGTAATAACCTCAATCCACCAATCGGTTCACCCTGTTGCTAAATTGCTTTAAGGCTCTCTATCGCTATGTGGATGTATTGTAATATATAAAAATTTTATAAAAAAATCAAATTATATAAAAAACTATATTTTTTTTGTCTTTTTTGTCTTTTTTACCAATCTTCATCTGGTGGTTCCTCCCATGGTTCAGTTGGGCGATCCTCATCAGTTTCCGATTCGTAGTGTTGATAGTTGTCTTCTTCGTACCACCAATCCCAACTTGGATCTATCGGATGGTTTTGTTGTGGTCTTGACCACGTGCCGAATCTAACCACATCAACCCAGCTTCTTGGTTGTTGCTGTATGTCGCGTGCCAACATGTTAGCGAAATCAATCTGTTCTTGTGACATCTCTTGCATGTTTCGTTAATAAAAAATATATATAAATATATATTTCAAATTATTATTATTATTATTATTATTATTATTATACAACAGAGTAAGTTAAGCGGTGGTGAATTGCCTCGTAAGAGGCGCTCCAAGACCATCATCACTACTCGCAACGGATGTTCCGCGACACAGTGCATCAGACACCATTGAACACATTGACTCTGGTTCTGGCTCTGGCTCCATCATGTCATCTTCGACCTTCATCAAGATCGCAATATGGCAATGAGCCCAGAATACCGACCAGTTCAGTGAAAATCCAATGACTTCAACCTTTACACTGTCGTCGTAATCCTTCGCTACGTTCTCTGGATTGAATGCCACGCGGTACTTCGCATCCAGCATCAGTACATGCGGTAGCACGTACAGATCTGGCTTTACCTCCTGACACACAACAGTGATCATTTCCCCGTCGAGTTCAACTGTGTGCTCTCGTTGATTGGTCATGATGAAACGCAATGCGTGTGAATGGCCGTACTTTGGGTGACCTAGTCCGTCGCCCACCTTCGGCTCAACTTCGAACAGCTTGTAGCTTTGGTATTGAACTGTCTCATCTAAGTACCAAAGCTTTAAACCATCCTCAAACTCCATGAGAAGCTTGACATCAGATGCTGCCATTCTCCTCTGCCCAAACACACCACAGTCCTTCACAACCGCTTCGTCGCCGGTCGGCTTTGGAATGTTCCCACCAACCAGGTCAAGACCCGATTGGTATAACTTCCCATCATTGCCACGAGTCATCAGGCATCCACCCCAAACCATCGCTTGGCCGGGAGTCAGATCCTTCAACTTCGTGTCAATGACAAGGTCCAACGCTGCCTCAACTGTGGCAGCTAGTCCCTCCTCGAATGGAAACACCTTTCGACGCGCATGATCGTCTCTGAACTCTTGACTATTGTCGAAGTTCGGAGCATACGCGTCAAGTTCCGCTCCCTCAAATCCGGTACGAACAATATTCTGGTAAGCCATTGTCGTGTGTCGAAAGTGTGTTGTAACTGTGGGTTTTGTGAGTTCTAAAACTTTTCCTTTTTAACTGTTAAGCTCTAACCTCTGTTGTAATATAAAAAAAAATATCTATATTTCAAATTATATTTTTATCTTCAAAAATTTATATAGAGTATAATTTATAGCATTTTATTATAAACTATTTTTATTTATATTATTTATATTATTTATATTATTTATATTATTTACTACCATTGTTGTATTTGTGACTTATAAAACGTTTATATTTCTATTAATCAAATACTATCTATACTCTGTTGTAATATAATTTTACCTAATCATATTTCAAATTAAATATTTATTTAATATATAAGTTTTCTCCTTTTTTACATATTTTATTTAATTTATAAATTTTGCTAACAATATTAAATAGTATTATTAACAACATTTTATGATAATTATTCATTGAATATTTTATTACAAGAAATATATATAATAATTTCAAATTAATAAGAACCATCGCAATCTTTCATAAGATATCCTACATATATTCCAAATCCAAATAGAACAGCATATCCCATGACATAACAACACACAAATAAACTACCCTTTCTGGAATTATATAATTGACCATAACCATCATTAACATGATTATATGAATTATTTTCCATATCTACAGCGTCAAAGCGCTTCATATATTTTTTTTTATACATAATAAAAAATAATATATCAAATTAATTATATATATCTTAATACTATTTTTTATTATTAGCAATTAAATTTTGATATTCTAGTTTTATATCATCAACATAATCTTGATTATCATCTAACCACTCTTCGTCATCTGTATCCATACTACCAGGATCAGGAGGACATATGCCAACCTCAAATCCAGCTTTTGCTATTCGGTTTACTCGTTCTTGTGGATCTTCTTCTGAATCTTTTTTAAGTTCTTGATAAACTTGTTCAATATAATCTGTATAATCTGGATTATCATCAACCCAAATTTCATCATCAGTATCCATACCAGCTGTATCCAATGGGTTCCGACCAACTTCAAACGCACTCTCTGCTATTAGTTCTGCTCTCAACTGTTTTTCGTCTGACATCGTGCTTATTGTTTAACATTTAATAAAAAAATAATATCAAATTATATTCTCTTGTAATAATACTTTAAAAAATTTGAATATATATATATAAAATTTAATAAATATAATATGAAGTGTATTAGTTTATTTTCAGGTATGGGTGGTGATTCATACGGGATTATAAAATCTGGTTGTGAACTTGTAGCATATTCAGAACTAGAAAAAGTATTTAGAGAAACACACGATTTAAATTTTAATTCTGAATTACTAGGAAATGGTGATATTACGAAAACTGATGATGATACGTTTTATAAATATAATGGCATTGTTAATTTAATATTTGCTGGATTCCCGTGTCAAGGATTTTCAAATGCTGGAAAAAAATTACCGGATGATCCTAGAAATACATTGTTCCGAGAATTTTTAAGAGCAACAAAATTAATAAACCCTGATTATATTATTGGTGAAAATGTGAAAGGTTTAATGAAAAGATTAACTAGTGATGGTAATAAATATATAGATATTATAGAACGAGAATTTAATGATTTAGGATATGATATATCATATGAGGTATTAAAATGTCATGAATATGGTATTCCACAGAGTAGGGAAAGATTAATTATTGTTGGTGTTAAAAAATCATTAAATAAAAAGTTTGAATTTCCAAATAAAATAAATGAAAAACCTAATTTAAAAGATATTGTAAAATTTAGTATGGAGGGTGCTATTAAAATTAATCCAGAAGATTATGATATGTCTACAATTCCCAGTGAATGTATCATTAAAGATTTAGAAAATGATGAAGACGAAGATTTAAATGATAAAAATAAAAAACCACATCCAAATTTAGTTGTATTGGCAAAAAAAAGAGATTATGTTTATAAGGGTGTTGAATATCCAAATAGATTATCATTTGGTAAAAGAATACCTGTAGGTGGAGAAATTATTGATATTCGTAAACCAAGTAAAACAATTATATGTACATATGCTAGACAACCACGATTATTTGTACCATTACAAAATAAAAATGGATATTATTTAAGATGTTTATTACCAGATGAATTAAAACAAATTCAAGGTTTTCCAAAAGATTTTAAATTAAGTGGAAATAAGACTAAACAGATTGTTCAGATAGGCAATGCTGTGCCACCTCCTCTAATACAACAGATTGTTCAGAATTTAATAAGTATGTAATATCAGTTTTATATGTTGGTCTAGGATATACACTAAAATGCTTAAATTTACAAGCATTTCCATCTGTTCCTTTTCTCCCCCATTTATTTTTCATATATTCTATATCTTTTTTGTATTCATTCAATAATTCCAAGTCATCTTTAATTAAATCATATCCATTTATAAATATTATCTGAGGTTGAACATCATTTTTTGTAGCTCTTTTAAACTTTTTACCCGTGTAAAATATTATATAATATATATCGCACGACGGTAATGTATCATTGAAATATATAATTTTATTATCAGTTTTTTTAACTTCAATATTTATACTAAGTGATTTTACACCCCTATGAACATTTCTAAAATCTTTAGATTGCTGACTACCCGCTTGAGTATATTTTAAATTCATACCATCTAATACATCTTTTATTAATTTAATAGATAATTTTTCTTTATTTTGCGTTTCTCCATTAACTGTAATAAGATTTCTTATATCTTTTATTTCATAACATCTTTGTTTTATTTGTTTGAATAATAGATTCATATATCCTCTACGAAATGTGGTGCAAGCCATTAATCTTTTATTTGTATATTATAATATATAAAAATAAATATCAAATTATATAAATATGTATCTTGTTTATCTTTTAAAATCTGATAAATATTCTTATGTTGGAATGACAAATAATTTTACTAGAAGATTACGTCAACATAATAAAGAAATCAAAGGTGGGGCAAGATATACTAGTAATAGAGATTCATGGTATCCTGTATTAATAATTGATGGTTTTCAAGATATGAAATCAGCCATGCAGTGTGAGTGGAGATTAAAAAGAGGTAAAAAGGGAGTTGATGGGAGAATAAGATATCTTAATGACTATTTATTAAAAAATGATAAATGGACAAGTAAAAGTGATTTAATAATCAATCAAAATTTAACATATTATATCGACGATGATTATAAAAATGAATTGTCATTTGATACCAAAGAATTATATTGGAAATAATAAAAAAAAATATTATATATATATATGAAATATCTATTTATTGATATAAGAAAGAGTGATGAAGTTTATTCTAAACATTTTAGTCAGTCAAATGAATATAAATTTTACAATATTCCAATGAATATGATAAGATTTAATTCACAAACAATTATAAATCATCTAGAATATAATGATGAAATATACATAGTATGTGAATCCGCGAATAGATCGCAATTTATTAAAAATAAATATTTTTCTAAATATGATAATATAAAAGTATCTCCTGAATTACAATTTTCTAATTTAAATCATGGAATTAATAATATTTTAATAAATGATAATTTATTATCTATTAATATAATCGGCAGTAACTCCTTTAATTTTTATAATATCATGAGAATATTACAAACTATTATGGGTTCTGTAATGTTATTATGTTCATTATATATATATATACAATTGAAAGATAAAAAATTATTAAAAAAAATAAATATTTTACCAATTTTAACACTATCAATGTTTGGATTAATGGCTATTTATAATGGTTTGACATCAACATGTTCTTTATCTATCTTTCTAAAAGATTATCTAAATTAAGAAATTACTTAAATATTCGGCGTTTTAAATGTTCAAAGGTGTAAAATAATGATATATTAATTTGAATTATAATTAATCATATAATTCAAATTAATATATGAATATTGTTGAACATCTTGAAATTTATATCCTCGTTCAAAATATTCAACTATTAAAATATATCGCAGAAAATGAAGGTTGGGATGTTAAAGAATTATATAAATATCTTAATCTGCCCTGAGTGGCTCAATAATATTATCTGGTTTAGAACAACCATATATTATAAATAATGCGAATAATATTATACCGAATAAATTAACACATTTATCTAAATCTTCCATATATTACATATATAGATTATTTTTTTGTTTATCTACATCCAAATTTGATGGATCATTTTTATCTATTATATTTACAAATTCTGAAATCTTTTCTAATATATTATCACATTTACGATTATAAAATAGAAATTCTTGTAATGATGCTGTTGTGTATTTATGGTGCTTAATTTTTTTGTAAAATTCTCGGAAATTACTATCTGGATAAAATTTAATAAACATTTCTTTTGTTTGATCTTCATCTGCATAATCGAATTTTATTTTATGATCAATTCTACAAGATCTAATTAATGCGAAGTCTAAAACCTCTGGTTTATTTGCTGTTATAAATAATATAGTTCCCTCAACGCATGTTAATCCATCTAAGCAATTTAATAATGTTTGTAATGTAATATTATTGTTATCATTCTTTTTTCTTTCATCAAATATACAATCAATATCCTCAATAACAACAATATGACGTTTATCTTCTTCTTCTTTTATAGATAATTCAGAAAAGGCAGTAATTAATTCTGTGTCTTTTAATTCACTAGTGATTGGAATATTATAAATATCGGCATCAATATGTGATGCTACACATGTAACTAAACTTGTTTTACCGCCACCAGGTACACCATATAATAAATATACAGATTTATATGGTATACCATACTTAATATATTCATTTCTAGTTTCCAATTTTAAAAATTCATCAACTGTATCTATTACATTGTTTATCTGTCCTTTTTTTAGATGTAATGTATCGAATGGTCTTTTTGGTATTTTTGAGAATAATGACCAATATTCGTTTCGCCAATAAAATATTCTGATTGTATCATTTTTATTTTTTTTATATTCATTTCTTTTTCTATTAGCATCTTCAATCGAATCATCAACAAATTGTGTTAAAATATTTTTATCATCGGATGTCATTGTTAGAGTTTGTAAGATAACATCAAATTGTTCCCCACACCTGAATGTTAATAGTTTATTAATATTATTATTACTATCAAAACTGGTTTCAATTTTAACATTTATTTTATTATTGTTATAATCGATTGTAGTATCACATTCTGCTGGCCTGATTACTTTATCAGATATTTGTTTTGTATTTCTTCTTGTTAAAAAATCATACCTTGGTCTAGTTATATTTTGAACATATACAATATCATTAAATTGTTCCGAATAGTTATTATATAAATATTCGCATACATTTTCAAATATACTATTACTACTTATCAATACTAATTTCGGCATTTTTATATTAATATTATATTTAAACATTTAAGTATAAGTTATCTTAAATATATAATTATGATATCATTTTTGAATAATGGAAAGATTTTATTACAAATTAATGATCTATATTATGAATTTATTCGTAATAAATCATTAGCGAAAAAGGGGGGAATAATTTCTAGATTCCAGACATATAATGTTAAAGATTTACAAGATAAAGATATTTTATATAAATTAAAAGATAAGTATGTATATTGTAATATAGAAACAGATGATATATATATATGGACTGATGAAGATAAAAATAATAACATATCAGATAAGATAATATGGTATAAATGGAATAACAATGATTTTGAAGAAATTAATAATAATGATTATAATGATGTTATTAATGATTATAATAACAATAAATTAAAATCATTAAAAGAATTTTATGAATTATATAATAGTCCTAACATAGAACGTAAACTTGTATTTGAAAATGAACATGAAACAACATCAAATGAAGAAGATGACAATGACAATGAAGATGATTCTGATTTTATTGTTGAAGAAGATGAAGAAGATGAAGAAGATGAAGAAGATGAATCATTACCAATTGAAGAGGAAGAAAATACAAATGAATTAATAAATCTATATATAAATAACATGACTACAAATATGATTGAATTTAGAGCTGAATATGTTAATAATTTAATTCATGTTGTTAATTCTACTCCAAATATTGATATAGAAAGATTAAAAATAACATTAGATTATTTACATAAGTATTATTTAATTTGATATAAAAATAATTATATAATATAAATAAATATATAATGACTACAATTATTAATAAAATAAATAAATCTAGAAATATTATATTAGAAATACTAAATGATTACGATTGGGATATAAGCAGTGTTCCATTATTATCAACAAATGAGATAGAGAGAATATACAATATTGAGAATCATAAAAATAGTATATACTCTAGTTTTGGAATAGCAGCTGGTTGTAATTTTATATTAAAACATAAAAATATTCCATCCCATAAGCTTCATGTAATTTATTATAATATGCCAATTGGTAATCAACGTAGTATTAAAGTAAATAAATCTTTAGTAGATAAAGTTTTAAATTTATATACTGAAAATTTAATAGATCGCGATGATTCTACAATTATATTAATTAATGAACAAATAAGTGATACGATTAATAATATTAATGATTCATTAAATGTATTGTTACAAGAAAATTATGATGAACCGAGTGATATTATTAAAGATGAAATGAAATTAAAAAATATTAATTTAGATAAGAATTTCTTTCGTTATAGTACTATTTTTGATATTAGAGATTTTCAATTCAACAAATTAAAACATTCATTAGTACCAAAACATATTCCAATTAGAGATATATATTTAATTGAAAAAATAATAAAAGAATGTAATGCTATAAAATCACAAATGCCAGTAATTTGGAAAAATGATCCAATAGCAAAGATTATTAGATTAACCCCTGGAAATATATGTAAAATAATTAGACATACACCAGAAGCGGGAGTTATAGTTTACTATAGGATTTGTAAATAAATTATCTAAATAAATTATAATGATATGTGAATAACGTATCAGAAGATATTGTAATAAATGATGACATTTCAGTTGATTCTATATCATATGACCAATTCGTAGGTATATATAACAAATTTTCTTTATCAGATAATGTAACTTTTATATTATATTTAATTTTGTTATTTATATTTATTTTATTTTCATGAATTGGATTATATAAATTAATATATAATATACCACTTAATAATAATATCATTTTATGATTATTTTTGTTTTTTACTATTTCTGTATTTATATTATTTTTAAATATAGACATACCATAATGAATATTACATGAAAATGTATCAAAAAATTTATTACTTATATCATTTATATTTATATTTATATCATTATACAATTTACTATTATTATGAATGTAAATATTATTAAACATATAAAAATCTAATAATCTTATTGCTTTATTATCTGTAATATAATAATTGTATTTATTATTATCAATAAAATTCATTAAAATAAAATTAATATCATAATTAGTTATGAATGGATTAAATATTTTTTTATTAATATAATTATTTAATTTATTAACTTTTATAATATCTGGTTCTTTTGTGAATTTATTTATATCATAAATATTTTTTCCAAATAATATAACTATTATTATAAATATTATATATATCAACATTTAATATGATTATTATTATTTATTTTATATCCAAACATATATAAAGATTTATCCATATTATATATTAATATATAATATAATGGTAAGGTTTATGGGTCGTGTTGATTGGTTCAATGTTAAAAAGGGATATGGATTTATTCATGTATTAAATAATGATGATTTTAAAGATAGAACACTATTTTGTCATCAATCAAATATTTCACCCGAGGAACAAGAAACATTTCGAAAACTTTTTCCAGGAGAATATGTGAGCTTTGATATCACAGATAAAAATGATAATAAAGAGGCGACAGACGTGCGAGGGGTAAATGATGGCCCACTACTTATTGATAATAAGTCATTTAATTTTAAATGTTTCCCAAAGACTAGAAATAATTCAGTATCTCATTAAGATACACATAGTTAAATTAATCTATTAAACATACATTAACTTTATTTTTACTTTTTTTTACATATTTTGTTTTTTTACCATTTTCTATAATATGAATATCATAGTTATTTTTATTATAAAATTTTAATCTTTTATTATATTGATTTACAAAATTAGAAAAATTATCACATATATCAAATACATATGGATGAAATTTTCTTAGATTTTCTGGTTGCCTAAGAATGCGACCAATTGATTGTTCTATATCTGATTTAGGGGATCCTAATATAATAGAATTTAATTTAGGAATATCCATACCTTCAGACGCCATTGAAAAAGTTCCTAATATTATTTTTTTTTCTTGGGATATTTTTAATTCATTCTGTTTCATTCCACCAATATAATAACCACAATCATAATTATTAAGAATTAGATAATTATATATATATACTAAATGATTTCTTCTATCACTAAGAAATAATATATCTCTTCCCATATTGTATAATTCAATTATTTTATCAATAATTATTTTTGTGCGTGGTTCATAATCACATATATTATTGATCATTATTGGATTACATGGATTACCTCTTATATTTGTTGATATCTTACAATATTTTTCGTCATCGCATTCATATTTTAATACATCTACTTCAACGTAATCTTTATTAATATCTTTTGATACATATACCAATGGTCCAATAAACCATTCAAAAACTTTTTTTAATCCATCTTTTCTATTTGGAGTTGCTGATAAACCAAGCATATATCTTGATGATACTTTTAACATACATTTATGAAATATTTCTGCGCCAAAATGATGACATTCATCAAATATAGCAAATCCAAATGATTTAAATATATCTTTACTATATTCTTTAATTGAAAGACTTTGTGCCATAGCTAATACAATATCTTTATCTTCAATATCTATAATACTTTTTTGTATTCTTCCTATTTTAGCAGTGGGTATAAATTGTTCAATCCTTTCAATCCATTGACTCATTAAAAAATCTTTATGAACAACTATTATTGTTTTTAATTTTAATTTTGATAATATATATAATGCGAGAATAGTTTTCCCACCTCCACATTTTAAAGATATGATTCCACCTCCATTATTTTTAATTTCTTTTATAGATTTATCATAAATTGGTTTTTGTATTTCTCTTAATTCACCATTAAAATCACAACTTATTTCTTCTCCCATATCTCCTATATATTCCTCTTTTCCAAATTTTTGAATACCATAAAAACGAGGTAAATATAATCTTTTTGGTGATTCTAAATATACTGTAAATTTTTTTTCTATATTAGTACCAAAATCATTCAATGTAAAAGGACTTACTGTCAAATCCGTTTTTATTTTTTTAATATCATCTTCTGTTAATTCTTTCTTTTTAATAATATATCCATCTTTATTTAATTTCATTTATATATATATAATTATATATATATACTTTTATGTCTAAACTATTTTTAGCTAATGTTATTAGTATTATTCATTTCTTTTTGATATTTTATATATTATTATGTCCTTTTAGAACTGTTGGATTATATTGTGATATATTTTATTTAGTATTAATTCCTGTTGTTATTATGCATTGGTTATTAACAGATGATTCATGTGCATTAACTGTTATTGAAAATTACCTTAGAGGAATGGATATATCTAAAGTAAATGTTAATAATAATTATATGTACAGGTTAATATATCCTATATATAATACACCATCAATTGTTAATGGTAATTTTATTTATATTATACTATTATATTTGTATATTATAGAGTTGCGTAAGTTTTGTTATAATTTAAAAAATAATTATTATACTAATACTAATATATGAAAAATTTGTATGATATATTACAAATAGATAAAAGTGCCAATGAAAAAGAAATAACAAAAGCTTATCGTAAACTCGCAGTTACAAATCATCCTGATAAAGGTGGATCAGAAGATAAGTTTAAAGAAATATCTGAGGCATATTCTATACTGTCCAATCCTGCTAAAAAAAAAATATATGATTTAGGAGGATATGAATCTGTTTCAAGTGGTTTCACATCAAGTGCTCCATTTGAGATGTTTAATAAAATTTTTTCTAGTGGTTCTTTCTCTACTAATATTTTTGATACGGATATGTTTAAAGAACCCAATAAAAATAAAATAGTAGATTTAGATATTTCCATTTTTGATTTATATTCTGGATGTAAAAAAAGTATTGATATTTCTACTAAAAATAAATGTAGTAAATGTAATGGTCTTGGATGTAAATCGAATGGTAAGGATGTATGTTGTATATGTAATGGTAGTAAATTTGTATCTGCTACTAAATCTTATGGACCTTTTATCCAATCAACAAAAATACCATGCGATACATGTAATAATACTGGATATACTATAAAACCAGGATATGAATGTAAATATTGTAATAAAGAAGGCTTAATTACTATTACCAATAAATATAATTTAAATATAACCAAAGGTAGTACACAAAAAGAAATAGTTGTTAAAAATAAGGGTGATTATATAAAAGAAATTGATAATAATAATGATTTAATTATAAAAATAAATGAAATACCAAATGATAGATTTATTCATAAAAATAGAGATATATATATTGAAGAAGATATTCATTTATGGGATTCTATATTAGGTTGTGATCACATTGTTAAATATATTGATTCAGATATAATATTAAATATCAATAAAATTATTGATCCTAATATGGCAATGATTGTTAATGGTTATGGTATGCCCGAATTTGGAGAAAATAAGTGCGGTAATCTTATTATTAAATTTAATATAATATATCCTGATTATGTTCCCAATATAGACGATATTAAAAGATTAGTAGATCATCCTAATTATGATCACAATGGTATTCAGGTAGATTATTACAATAGAATTGAATCAGGTAATCAAGATAATGAAAATGATGATCAATTTTCTAAACCACAATGCGTACAACAGTAAAAATAATTTGATTTATTAATTCTATTTTGATAGTATAAAGAAAATCGGCAATGGTTCATTCTGAGAACCACATGCGATTTTTGAACATTGAGATTGCGAGAATTTTACTCACATTTTGCTCAGGTTTCACAACTGATGTGGACCTTAGCTCAGATATTATTTCAATTATTGCTGGATATGTTCGTTCGTATATTTTAAAGAGGGATGAGAAGAAGAGACCATTGTGTGATGATATTAAGATGCTTATGTATTCAGATAATCCATCAATTGGTCGTGACAACAGTAATCATAAGTTTAGTTTTCTAGAATGTTTGAACTTTGAATATGGATCATACCAACCAACAATCGAGGACTTTATTAGTTACAAGAATATTAGACGTCGGCTCGCTCCATTGGATACAAAGACAAATAATCTATTGAGCGAGGATAATATCGAAACGCATAAGCTAGTATTTTCCGAAATTACTGATATTTATGATATCAAGAAGAATATACTTGAATCTGAATTCTTTGGTGAACCAAAGAGTACTGCGATTGATGTTATTAATTTAATTCGTAGAGCATTAAATGGTGAAATAAGTTATTATATGGATGAATCAGATCCTGATTGGAATTCATGCAATATAGAATTATATAATGTTGATACTAGGTATTTTACATTCTATAGAGGTGAAAATACTCATAATCCCGACAATGAAAGAAATCCACTAAGAAGTTCAATTGAATATGAATTAGAAAAGATTTTAGAAAGATTTTATGATTATTATAATTGTGCGGGATTCATTTGGGTATCAAGTCCAAGTAGTGAGTATGAATATGGGCGATTATTCTTCAAGCCTGATTCACATGTGTGTGAAGGGTTTTGGGATAAGACATTAAGCCATAGTTTAGAATATATCTCAGAATATTAATATTTATTAAATAATATATATATATTTTTTTATTAATAATATATATATATATAGATAATGTGCTCTAATGAAGAATATATTAAACATATAAACAATATTAATAAAAAAAAAATTTATAATCCAAATTTAAATTTTACTACTAATGCTAAAAATATTGCGAAATCGATGTCTATTATTGGTTCATTAAATTTATTAATATATATTATATTCTTATTTATACTTCAATTGTATATGTCTAAAAATACCGGGTTATTTGAAGGATTTCGATGGTATCATCATTTGATATGGATAAGTATAATTTTAATACAAGTAATTTATGTATTATATTTAATAATATTTCCTAAAAATGTTAATAGTTTTGTTGATGCTACATTATATGATATATTTACAGCAGATGTTATTGATAATAGAGGTAGTTTTAAAATAAATAGATTATTTATACTTATTAAAAATTTGTTTAAAGCTATATTATTAGAGCCATTTATTGAATATTTATTTTTAATATTATTAGTTTTAATACCATGGCCATTTTTCAAAAATATTTCATATTTATCAAGATTAAATATTATATTAATGAAAGTTGGCATATTTAATATAATTATATCATTCGTATGTCTTGATTACGATAATATTTATAAATATGGAGCATATAGAGTTAATACCACATTAGATGTTCCAAAATAAATTAATCATGTATATATAAATTAATTAATATATATTTTTAATTTAATGATTACTATTAAAAGTTATGGAATAATATTAATAAAAAACAACAAAATACTAATGATAAATAGACAACATTCAATATACTTCATTGAATTTATAATGGGTAAATATAATATAAATGATATCAAAATACTAGAATTAATATTTAGTAGAATAACAATTGATGAAAAAAATAGTATTATATTAAAATCTTATAAAGAATTATGGATTAATATGTGGGGATGTAAAAATACAAAATATTTTAACAACTATCAATTTATTAATAATAATAAAAAATTTAATAATTTAAAAAATAATGAAAAATTATTTAATAGATTGTGTAAATTAACTAATTTAAAAGATACAGAATGGGAATTTTCTAAAGGTAGAAAAAATATTAATGAAATAAATTTAAATTGTGCCATTAGAGAACTAAAAGAAGAAACTAATATTAGTATTTCTTATAATAATATTTTAAAAAATATCAAACCAATTATTGAAGAATATATAAGTACAAATAATATTAAATATCGCATTTGCTATTACATCGCGAAATATGATTCTATTACATGTAATAAAATAATAGATAATAATGAGGTAAAATCAATTGAATGGGTTGATATAAATAATTGCTTCAAATATATAAGAGAATACAATAATTCTAAATTAGATGTAATTAAATCTATTAAATCAATAATAGATTCATATAATAAAGATTATTATATTATAAATAATATATGACATATCCAGTTGTACTTAAAAATATTATAAATAAACACAAAATCAATATTATGGATAATCTACCAGATGATGAAGAAGAATTATATAAATATTATGATAAATTATTAACAACTCCTGTAAAACAAACAGATTTAGAAGTTATTACTACAAAAATGATAAAACCTAATAGTTTATATGATATTAATATTAAAAAACTATGTATAAAAGAAAAATTAGAAAATATTGAGATTAATAATAAAGATAAAGATTACAATGGTTATCCATTACTTAATGACTCAGATTTTTATAATAAAATTAATAATAAGGCAGAATTTAATACTGTTATAACAAATAAGGGAATGTCTTGCGATTCTAATTTTGAATTAACACCACATCAAATATTTCTAAAACAATTCTTATCCAATAATACTCCATATAATGGTATTTTATTATTTCATGGAACAGGGACAGGAAAAACATGTACAGGTATTAGTATAGCAGAAAATTTCAAAAATTCATTAGATGATAATAAAATAATAGTATTGTTACCCAATAATATGAAAACTGGATGGATAAATACAGTATTAAATAAAAATATTGATTCGAATCAATGTACTGGTAATACATATTTAAGTCAATTGGAAGATATGTCAAGTGATAAAGAAGTTAAAAAAATAGTTTCAAGAAATTATGAATTCAGTGGTTATTTAAAGTTTGCTAATTCTGTAAATAAAATAATACTTAGAAAAGATGGTCATCAAATCATTAAAAAAATTTTTTCTAATAGAGTAATTGTTATCGATGAAGTTCAAAGAATAAGAGGAGATGATGATTCTAAATTAATTATTGATGTTATAAAATATATCATTAAATATTCAATAAACTTAAAATTAATATTATTATCTGCTACTCCTATGTATAATCAATCTGATGAAATTTTAACATTGTTAAATTTATTATTATTAAATGATAATAAAATACCAATTCCTTATTCTATATTTAAAGATGGATTCTTGACAAGAGAGGGGAAACAAATATTAATAAATAAATGTAAGGGATACATTTCATATGTACGTGGTGAAAGAAAAAATTTATTCCCAGATAGACTCTATCCTGATAATATTTTAAAAAAATCAGAATATCCAATTAAAGATATCTTAGGTAATGAAGTCGATTATAAATTTAGATATTTACAATTATATCCTAGTTACATGAGTGGGGAACAAAAAAAAGTGTATAATAAGAAGATATCTGTTATTAAAAAAGAATCTAGAAATAAATTAATTCTTATGGAAGAAAATGAATTAACTCAAATATCAAATATAGTATATCCAGTGGAGTCAGATAAGCCATATGGAAAATATGGATTAGAGAATACTATGAATATTAAAAAAAATAAAATCCATACATATTCATATAAAACAAAAATATTAAATAAATATGGTCCAATATTTGATATTAATATTATTAAAAATTATTCTACTAAAATTAAAACAATTATTGATTCTCTAATACTTGATAAATCTGAGGGAATTGTTTTTATTTATTCTAGATTCATTGTATCTGGAATAATTCCCATGATATTAGCATTAGAGCAAAATGGTTATCAAAAATATTCAAATGATGAAATTTTAGTATCAGATACTAAAAGAGAACCTATTTCATATGATGGAACACCGATTTCTAAATATAAAAATAAAAATGATTTCATAAGAGGTAAATATATCGCTATTACAGGTGATTCTAGTTTATCATCTAATTATATGAATGAAATTAGAGTGGCTATATCCGATGAAAATAAAAATGGTGAAAAAATAAAAATAATATTGGGATCAGAAGTCGCAAGTGAAGGATTGGATTTAAAAAATGTTCGTAGTATTCATATATTAGATCCTTGGCATCATTTAAATAGAGTCGAACAAATTATTGGTAGAGGTATACGTTTTTGTTCACATAAAACTTTACCAAAAGATAAACGCAATGTTAATACTTTTATTCATTGTTCAATGATCAATAATGAAACTGATTCTAGCGATACTATTATATATAGAATCGCAGAAAAAAAATCGATTCAAATCGGTGAAGTAGAATCACTTTTAAAAAAGGTTTCTATTGATTGTAAAAATCTAAAACCATTAAATTATGACAAAGATGATAAACCATATTCTAAAGTTTGTTCATATCAACCCGATTGTGATTTCGATTGTATGTTTGATTTTAAAAAATCAAAATTAAATTATGATACACTTAATCTAAGCACATTCTACCCTATGCTATTAAAAATTGCCAATTATATATCTAATATATATCTACATAATATCGCATTGACTATTGATGAAATTTATGATGAACTTTCTACAATGATTACTATTGATAAATATATTATTTACTTGACAATTGACTATATGATTAAAATTAAATTTAAATTAAAACATAACGATATTGATGGTTTTCTAATATATAATAATAATTATTATATTTTTCAACCATTTAATAAAATTGATCAGACTATTCCTGTTATTTATAGAATATCTAATAATAATTTTAACAATAAATATAAAAATCTAATAAAATCTAAAAAAACATTAAAAAAATACAATACGCCGGAACTTAATCAAAATGTTACTATTGATAATGTACCATCATTAAAAAATCATAAATTAATTAAATTATTCGATTTTGATGATAGAATTCTATTCTATTACGATATTGAAAGATTTTCTTTTACACAAAAGGCATCTCTTATTAAAGATATCATATTAAAACTACCTAATATAAATGGTCCTGATGAATATATATTTGAACACTATAGAAACAATTTTATATATAAAACTGATGTTTATGAAATAGATAAAGATTATCCCAAAAATGTTATACCTGTTGGATTTTTTCTGTACGTATCTGATTCTTATACTTTCTTTCTATTTGATGATAAAAATTTGTTATATGAAGTTGATGATGTTACTAATGATGAATTTAATACACTATTAAATGAATATAAAAATACAGATAAATATATTAAAAAATATAGAAATTGTCCACCTATATGGGGTTATAACTATATCGCACCCAAAAAGATTGTTACTGCTGTTGATTTTAAATTAGTAAAATGGGTTGATGTAAAAGATAAAAATAAAAAAATAAAAGATGGAGGTTTAGGTTATCAATGTAATAGTAATAATCAATTCTCAAAACCATCATATACAATCGATTTAATTAAAACTTATTTTGGTAATTATTATAAAAGTGAAATAGAAGGTAAAAATTTTAAAGTATCCAAAAAATATATATGTATATTATTTGAACTTATTTTAAGGAATGAAAATTTTAAAAATAAAGATATTCATTATTTTTATAATTATGATATATCTTATTTGTATGATTTGTAATTAAAGAATTAATTATATTTTATTTATATAAATGATAACATACTCTAATGATTCGGTTTCTATTATATTTACAGATATAAATTTTTTAGAAACTTATAAACTATATAATGATACACATGATTTTTATAATTTTTTAAATTCTATAGAATTTAATAAAGATTATTATAAAATTAAACTATCTACAAAATATGATCATTCTAATAATAATAAAATGTTACAAAAATCTGTTGAATATTTAAATAAAATTACTAAAGATAACTATATACAAATTACTAATAGTATTTATGATTTAATTAATGAATCAATTGTAAATGAATATTGTAAATACTTGATAGAAAAAATTATTCAGCATGAAAATTATTCTAATGAATATATCTTTATATTAAAAAAATTATGCGATAATTATAATAATCATAATGAATTAAATATATATATCAATAATTTATATGATTTAATTATTAAAAAAAATATTAACAATAATGATTATGAAAAACTATGTAATCATAATAAAATATTGGATAATCTTGTTGGTTATTATAGAATGATTATTCAAATTAATAGTTTAGGTATATATAATGATATCAATAAAATAACTATTGATATTATTGAACAAATTAAAAAATCCGATGATGATAATCAATATAAATATTTACAATGTCTAATGTCTATTATTAAAACAGATATTAATATGATTAATAAGATTGATAATGATTTGTCAAGTTTTCTAAAAACTAAAAAAAATAAATTTTTATTAATGGATATTTTTGACTTAAAAAATTAAGTTAATATTTCTAATATACCCTGTATAGCAACAAATATATTACCATCTGAGTCCGGTGAGGCATCTGTTTTTTAACTGATAACTTTCTCTTGTTTTGTAAAAACATATTTCTTTGCTATAAAATAAATAAACACTAATATAATTATACCTATAAACACTTTAGCCATTGTTGTTTTATACCATGGTATTGTTTCTGGTTCTGTTATTTCTTTAGTTGGTGTTTCACTTGTTGGTTTAACTGTTTCACTTGTTGGTTTAACTGTTTCACTTGTCGGTTTAACTGTTTCACTTGTTGGTTTAACTGTTTCACTTGTTTTTATTTTACATTTGCGATCTTCTTTTTTATATCCATCTATATCTGGTAAATATGAATCACAACTATTATGATTATTACTCCATATACATCTATATCCATATCCATTCGGTGCGTTACTATTTGTATATCCATCACATGTTTCTTTCGTTTTATTAATACCACAATTTGGATCTTTTATTTCACCTGTACATATTGGTGGCGTAATAGATATCATTGGTTCACTTGTACCTGTTGTTCCCGATGGTACTGTTGTTCCTGATGATACTGTTGTTCCTGATGATTCAAGTGAATGACAACAATATGTTTCATCGCCCTCACTACATTGATTAATTGTAGATTTTGTTCCTGAACATGATAAATTCTTCCACTCACAAGGATAATATTTACTTTTATATAAATAGAATGAATCTTTACATATATTCTCATCTTCAATAGTATCACAATTTGAAAACACACCTACATTTCTACTAGCACTATTAGTCGTATTACATTCTTTAATAGTCATATCTATATTATCATCATTATTATTCTGATCCATTGTACATTCATTCACTTTATTAATATAATTGTTTTTGACTACACTAGAATCATTATAATCACAATAACCATTCAGTGTTGTTTCTTCATTATATAAAGTTGGATTCCATTGACATCTTCCCCAACCAGTACTAGATAATGTTATATTATCAGTATTTCCATTTCTTATATAATTTTTTTCATCTGATGCATTCCAACTATAGTATTTATTATTACATGTTATTGGATCTTTTTCGTATTTTTTAGAATTTGTTGTACTCATTAAACATCCTTTTTTTGGATCTCCATTATAATATATATTATTATTATCCGTAATATCTATTCCATTAACTGGACAAGAATTACTTATAATCATATCTTTATTTCTTGACTCATAATAATTAATATATTTATTATAGTCCCATAAGCAAGATTTACTAAATTCATTCTCTTTATTATTATTATACATATTGAAATTTGTGTTTAATATATTTGAGTTATTCATTTTTTTGTTAATTGATTCTTCATAATTTCTAGGTGGAGGATTATTTAAACTATATATATTATTATCATCAATATCATTTAGTATACTTTTTAATTGAATTTCAGCATCTATATTAGCTGAATCATCACTAAACATATATTTCATATATCCTGAATCATCGTCTATATTTTTACCCTTATTAATATTTAACTTACCCATTGTTATATTCCTGTTTTTTAAATAAAATTTAGGATCATATTCAATATTTAAATTTGTATCTTCGTTATTATAAAAAAATCCTTGATTATCTGTATTTGTATTATTATCCATATATGGATATCTAGTGTTACTAACCTGTTTAAAACATACTCTTTCTTTATTATTAGTCGTTTTTGTATAAAATCCATTACATTCATCATCTTTATCACATAACTCTTTCGCGGAAGCATTTGTAAATTGATCTATACACCCTGAAGATTCTATATCATAATTATAGTCATTAGAATATTTACAGCCACCTATCTGATTTTTAATATCATTAATATTTGTATTTATATCTCTTAATAATTCTGAATTACTAGTATCTGTAATATAATCGTTAACATTTGTTACAAATTCTTTTATTAATGATGATTTATCACTAGCATTACTACACATTTTAAAATCATCTTGTAATTTTTGTTTATTATCATTATCATCCATTAATTCATCTATATACATGTCCTTGATTGTATTTATTAAATTACTACAATTAATATGAACATTTTTATCATAAGTATTACATATTGATGTTAAACTTGTATTTTTTGATAATTGACCTATATTATTTTTAAAATCAAATACTCTTGGATAATAGTTCCAACCACTACTATTCTCTTCTTCTTTTTTTATATGAAAACTTGATGATTTATTCGCCTTCTCACTAACTGTAGTATAACTATCACTTATCTCTTTTTTAAAACATGTCTTATGACCTCCTCCTCTTTTATCCGTTTCAAAATAAAATCCTTTACAATCTTTTACTTCTGAACATCTATTTTTCGCTTCATCTAAATTATTTACATATAAACAATCTTTTGGAGCACCCCCCTCTGTGCCATTTGGAAAATTTGGATATGGTACACTGCTTGGGTCAATATCAAAAGTATTATTTAAATCAACATAATTATCCTTATAATCTACTAAAAAATCTGAAGTATTTGTAATTAATTGTTTTACTGAATCATCCATATTTAAAAAACATGTTTTCCCTACATAATTATTAGATAAAGTATAAAAAGCACTACATTCATCCGTCTCTAAACAATATTTTTTTGCTGAATCTATTGACATTTCATCTACACAACCATCATCAAAATTACCCAATGATTCTTCTGGTGGTTCTATTACTACCTCTTCTATTATTTCACCTGTCTGTGGATTTTTAGATGTTTTTTTCGCATCCGGTAAATTTTTTATATATGATGGTATTTTATTCCTATCTACTATTTTGTTAAATTCATTATATGGTTCAATATATGCACCATATAATTGACATTCCTCTCCTGATATATAATATTCACTTGTTGGATCCTCATATAAATTATTCATACATTTTTTACCCTTAACACATTTATTATTATTATATGAACCGGCACTTACATTAGAATTATCTGGTGCTAATATACATGTATAAGCATCATTTCCATTATTATATGCGGTACCCATATATTTATCACAAGTTGATTCTACTGTACTTCCTGATGGTTTATAGTCTTTATCATTCGTTCCTTTACAACTAAAAAAAGTATTATCACATATTTGCTTAACATCCTCAAGAACTTCTACATTTTCACACTTGTCTATTGGTATTTTATTATCTGTTGATTGTATATTATTACTGAAATTATTTGATGATGTATTACATATATATGAATCATTTGGTCCTGAACTAATTGGTTTTCTCCTTCTATCCCATTCTCCCACTTTTGTAGTATTTGAGTCATATATAGGGACAGATGGGATTGGTTTATATGAATATCCTGTACATTTCCAATTTGTATTATTCTCATTTTTTTGATTATGATCTTCACATAATTTCGCACATTTATCTATTCCGTAATTTTTTGAGTTTTTTTTGTTTGATGTATTTTTTATAGCTGTTGCTAATGAATATGTTGGAATTGAAAAATTATTTTGAGTAATAATATTACTCGGACACCAATCTGTCCCGGTTAAAGGAAAACCCATATTTATATATTTACCCCTATCCGTATTATATATACAACCCTTTTGATTATCTAATAATTTTCCATTCTCATCTAATATACATTCATTTGTACATGTTTTTATATTACTTTCTATATTATTAATATCATTTGAATTTTTCCATTTATTATTTTTAACATATATATCTCTATTATCTGATATTATTGCGTTATTATTTATATTTATATTTTTTATAAAACAGGCATCTTTATTATTTTTATTTACTGTAAAACCATCGCAGAATTCATTATTATCGCACATACCTTCAATATCTTTATAATCTAAATTTGTATCATTTGCGCATCCATATTCGTTTATTTTTGTTGGATCATCAAACCCATGTGTTAAATTAGATGATTTAACATAATTATTTCCAAAACCTATAATATTATTATACTTATTATATTTTTCTTTTAAGTAAAATGCTGATGATGCATTACCTGTATCTGGTTTAGGGTTATTTCCCATATATTGATTTTTTTTATAGCATACTCTTGAATTTTTTGTTTTATCTTTAATCCAAAATCCATCACAATTATCATGTAAATTACAATATTCTTTCGCATCATCATATGATATATTATTTATACATCCTCCATTATCTATTCCAGTAGAACTGATAAATGATCCAAAAAATTTTCCAATTTTAGATAATATATCATCATTCTCTAAATATGGTTCATTATTACCTAACCATCCCGTATTATTATATTCTTTGTAATCTAATTTATTTATGTTCGGACAATATTTTATATTATCTATCTTACCTTCTAACTTATCATCCAAATATTCGTTACTGTAGGCATCAACTTTATTATTTGATTCATTTCTTATTATACCACAATTACTCTTTTTTTTAATATGAAAACTTGATGGTCTAGCGGTTGAATCATCTTTTAAATTATTACTACCAATTCTTTCTACAAATATATTTTTTTTAAAACATGTCCTATGACCTCCTCCTCTTTTATCTGTTTCAAAATAAAATCCCCTACAATCTTCTACTTCTGAACATTTACTTTTTGCTTCATCTAAATTACTTACATATAAACAATCTTTTGGAGCACCCCCCTCTGTGCCATTTGGAAAATTTGGATATGGTACACTGCTTGGGTCAATATCAAAAGTATTATTTAAATCAATATATTGATTATCTTTCTCGTTTATTGCACACTCTACTTTTATTCCTGCATACGATTCATCTATATTATTATCATTATTCTTATAATCTATTTTACCGATTCGTGTCCATTTGTTATTACATTCTTCATCGAATACACCATAACAATTATTAACTTCTTCTTTTATTGAACTATTATTTATTATATTTGTTATACTATTTATAGATTCATCTTGTGGAGCACATTTATTTAGATTTTTTTTAATATACATTGACTCATTCTCATTACTATTTAAACTTGGATTCAAATCTTCCTCTCTTAAATTTTCCGTTTTAATATTTGTTTTAAAACATGATCTTGTTGCTGTATTGCCTCCAGTAGTGGAGCGATTTTTTGAATAATAAAATCCATGACAATCTTCAAAATTATCACATTTATTTTTTGAATCATGTAATGATAATCCATATATACATCCCGTCTTTATTTCTTCTCCATTTCTTATTGTTTTTTCACTATCAGGTATTTCATATATTAATGACCCTCCCTTTACTATATCATGTATTCCATCTAATCTATAATATCCAACAGAATTAACACATCTACCAGTATCATTATCATTATTATTATTTAACAGTTTATCCATTTTTGTATAACTCGCATTTCTATGTGTTAAACATGATTCGTCATCTTGTATATCTATACATCTTTCTGAATATTCGGTACCCATGTTTAATTGGTATTATTACTATTATTATTATTTTTTTTATTATATATATATAATGAACAAATTAAAAGCATTTGGCTTATTTATTTTCTTATTAATTGTTTTAGCACTTGGGATATATATTAATAATTTTGAATCGTACTATGATAATGGAACATATTATTGTAGTAAGTTACAAGATAATGGGGCGAAATATTTATTACAGTATGGGGGCTCACCTCCTAAATATCTAAACCAGTTATATAATTCGGAGGGCGAACTATTTAGAATTAAGAACACACGTGTAGATTTGCCAGAAAATTTAAATTCAGTATCATTTATAGATACAGTTAATCAAAATAGTGGTAATCATGACATTGAGATAGATGTCAATGTTGATATATTTGATGATTTTACTGGCCTAGTAATAACTTCACCACAACCTTTATTTACTAATAAAAAATTTGAAGATTATAATAAAGATCAAGAATATAAAATTATAATTGATATATCATGGATGATGATACGAACTGTATTTGATAATAAATATTCTTATATGAATGGTATATTATTTACTGAAATTAATCTAGATAAAGATTCTGGCTATATAGTAGTAGGTTTTATTGATATTCGTCATGTTATCGAACATCTCAAGAATAATCCTGATTTTATATTTGATTCACATTATAATGGAACTGTTGATAAAGATAATATAGGATCTTTGATTGACTATTTAAATTATGTAAAATCACGGATGAAACAGGGATTGTATCTAGTGAATGATAATGATTTAATTTATAACACACATCAATCAATAATTATACCCGGCGATTTGTTTAATTGTGATGATATTTATACTATGAATACTTATTATCCTAGGTTTAGTATGAATGACTTTTTACCTAGATTTCTTAGAAACAACTGATAATAATCATCTAATAATCATCCATATTTAATTTATTTCTTCTTTTTTCTGATTTTTTATTAATAGTTTTGTATACTATTTTTACCTCATTTGATACTCCCATTATAGATAAGATATCTTCTTTCTTCTTTTCATCTAAATCTTTATATTTAATTAACATGATTTTTAATATTTCATAATAATTATCTAAATTTATATCTTGTAATAATTCATTTGTTTTATCAATATAATATTCTTTATTTTTTAATATTTGTACTTCATCTTCTTCATTACTATCACAGCCAAATAAATCTTCAAGTAGATTTTGATTTGTGACTGCTGATTTAGCATTCATTGATAAATTTATTATATTATATTATATTATATTATATTATATATATATATATAATTTTAAATAATGGTTAGTATGATTACAATTATATATAGTGTTATTTCTATTTCAATACTATTAAATATATTAAATGGAAAAATAAATATGAATAATGATATTAATAAATATATTTCCGATAATAATAGTGAATCTGACAAATTAAATACATTAAGTAGTGATATAAAATTAGAGGATGATTTTAAAAATAATTTTAAAAATAATGATAATACTGATAAATACATTTTCTTAAATTCTTATTTTCATTGCCCAAAAAAATATAATGATAATTTTAATAATTTATTTAGTAATATTCAAGATCAATTACCTGGTTATACATCCAATGATTATTTCGATTTAACAAGGTACAACAATAATAAATATGTCGTTCCACAACCAATTAATATTTGATATTTTTTTTATATAATATAATAATATGAACTTTATTAATTGTGATTATTTTATATTAACTGTTATATTTTATACTTTCTATAAATATATTTTATTCTCTAATAACATTATTAAAAAAAAAAATAATTAATATAATATATATATATATATATATATATTAATATGTCAAAAAAACGTTCTAGTAAAGCAAATAAAAAATATAATAGAAGATCAAAAAAAGTTTTATCTAAAGTAATTGATAAAGCATTAATTATTAGAGAAAAAGCAGACAAACAATCATTCTGGGATTCAGCTGCGATTATATTCTTTATTCCATTAATTGTTATTTTAACTGGTATTACTGTTTTCCTTATTATTGATAAATTACTAAAATAAATATATTTAAAATATTAATTATCTATTTTATATATTAATGGATATTTATAAGTTATCTAATATTATTTCTGGTATTGGTACTTGATTTGGCCTATTTTCAAGAATTCCACAGGTTTATAAAGTATATAAAAGTAAATCTGCGAATTATTTATCTACTCAAACTTTATTTATTAATATAACTGCCAATTGTTGTTTTTTATTTAATACAATTATACATGAAAATTATACTATTTCTATTAATTGTTTAACTGTTATTGTTTTAGAATCAACATTAATTTATTTAAAAAATAAATATAAAACAATTTAAAAAAGTTCAAGTGGTATTAGTTTAGTTGATTCAGATAATAATTATTAATAGTTTGTATAATTAAATATACTTAAAGTTATGTTTATATATATTAGTATAATATATTATGATATATTATTTGATCGCGTAGCTCAGTAGGTTAGAGCATCTGTCTTATGAGCAGAAGGTCGCGGGTTCGAGCCCCGCCGTGATCACTTGTCTAATTAGCTCAGTAGGTAGAGCGCAAGACTTTTAATCTTGTGGTCGTGGGTTCGATCCCCACATTAGACACAGACTTTTCAGTCTATAAATGATATTTGTCTAATTAGCTCAGTAGGTAGAGCGCAAGACTTTTAATCTTGTGGTCGTGGGTTCGAGCCCCACATTAGACATTTTGGAGAGTGGCGCAGGGTCGGTTGTTTGATACAACCCTCTCCAATTTTCCGTCGTAGCTCAGTAGGCAGAGCACCCGGCTGTTAACCGGTAGGTCGCTGGTTCGAGCCCAGCCGACGGAGTTTAGGTAATGTTCCCGAGCGGTCAAAGGGGTCAGACTTAAGATCTGATGCAAAATGCTTCGTGGGTTCGAATCCCACCGTTACCAATTTATCCGTGTGGCGCAACAGGATAGCGCATCAGACTTCTAATCTGGGGGTTGCGGGTTCGAATCCCGTCATGGATATTTTAGTTTTGTAGTATAATAGGTTAGTACAATGGACTTTGAATCCATAAATCCGGGTTCGAATCCCGGCAAAACTTTATGATAGTGTTCCCGAGTGGTCAAAGGGGTTAGACTCAAGTTCTAATGCGTAATGCTTCGTGGGTTCGAATCCCATCGCTATCATATCTATGTAGTCTAATGGTTATGACACTTGGCTTTCATCCAAGCAATCCGGGTTCAATTCCCGGCATAGATAAAAAAAATATATATATATATATAAATATCTATTTAATATCTAAAACATTCTTTCTTTAATTCAATATATTGTTTATATAATAAGCGTTTACTATCAATTAACTCCATAATTGATTTGTATAAATTTTCTCTCATACTATAGAAATCAATTATAAATTGTAAATATAATATTGATTCTTCTCCACTATATTGTTTCGAAGCATCATAATATGTATTACCCAGGTTTGTGTAATTAATATAATCAATAGCAATATGTAAATCCCTCTTCAAATTAATATTATCTTCTAACATCTTGCTATTTATATTATTAACTATTTGAAGTGGCATTATCTTATCACAATCACAAATAAATTCATGATCTTTGAATCCTCTAACTTGATATCCAATATAATATGATAGACATAGTAGCATATATATGATAACTTTGTCCATTTCTTATTTTTTTTAATTATACTATTTATTTATATTTCAAATTATTATATTTTACATATTATAGTATGAAAAAATGTAAACCAAATACTATGAAGTATACAGGTTATTTACATATAATTTCACTATTATTTGCCTTCTTTGGAATTTATATGCAAATTTATTCTCTATACAATGATGAAAAAGATAGTATATGGTTATCTCTTAGTCTATGTATTATGTTACTATTAAGAATCCCAAATCAAGTTTGTTTATCTCTTATACACCCCCATGGTTGGTTAAATGTTATTGGTACTTTAATTGGTGCTTTGGGTTTTGCTTTCGTTAGTTATTTGACACATTTAAAAAATAAAGATATACATTAATTAATTTTTATTTTTCTTTTTAACTTTTTTCATAATTTTAGGAACACTCGGTTCATCTACACTTACATCTATTTTTAAACAACTTCTTAAATTTTTCATATAAACTTTATACATACTATTAATAGTTAAATATAATTCAGGATTATATTTTATTATTATATTGTTCACATAATCAATATCTCTCTTTGTGTTAAATTTAATTTTTTCTAAATCTATTTCTAACCATAAATGTTTTTCTGGAATTGGTGGATCCTTATATTTTAAGTATATAGCCATCTTTTATTATATTATATTCTTTTTATTTTCAAATTATAAAAAATAAGAAATTATAATTTGAAAACATAATATTAGTATCTTATACATTTATATGGGTATTCGAGAATACGATTTCGAAGATCCACCTAATATGAATATCAGAAATGTTAGTAATAAAGTAGAACAAATTATTCGTAGTGATGATTACAATGAATTTGTAAAGTGTCTATTTAGTATGTTCTGTATCCTATATATCATTTTAATTACTGGTTTTGCTGTTTTAATATATTCATTATTTCATGATTAAAATCTAAAACTAATTTATATTATCTGGTATTTATTTTTTTATCTATAAATCCACATTGATAAATTTGAAATATTATAAAGATATCTTATTTATAATAAACTAATAATTATTAATATGAATATTCTTGCTAAAATAGATCATGATATTTATATTCCTTTTTTTGATGAAAATAATGATTCATTTGTAGATAAATCACCTTATAAAAAATATCAAAGAAATTGTATTCATTATGAATGTAGATGTAAAGCTGGATCTGGTTTTTATAATAATCAATCTTTTAAACAACACATTCAATCAAAAACTCATAAAGATTATATTTCTAATTATAAAAAATATTATAAACAAATTGATGATATGTCTAAACTATTAAAAGAAAAAGATATTGAAATAGAACTATGTAAAAGAAAAATTAATAGACTTGAAAATAAATTAGAACAAATTGAAAATATTTATAATAATGAATTATTTTATGATTGTTAAAATCTAAAACTAAGTATAAAATGTGCTGATTCTTCTGATTCTTTTTTTATTTTCTTATAACATTCAATATGATAATTTAATGTTTTAAAATTACCATTAATATGTATTATGTCTTTTAATAATAATCCTCTATAAAATGTTTCACAAAATATCAATCTCTTACTTTGTCTATACTGATTCTCAATATAATACCAGTCTCTATATGATTTTTTTATAATATCATTTTTTTCTTTATTTAATATTTTTTTTGTTATTTCAATTGGTATATTAATAGATTGGAATAATTTAACGATCTCATCAGATCTATTCATATAAGATATCTTATATAATTATATTTAATATCTTTTTTAAAAAAAAATATATTTATTTAACGTTTTTATTATCTTTTATATAAATAATGCGAGAATTAATTGTAAATAAAATAATGAGTTACAAGGATGTTGATAAATTAAAAGGTACTTGGATTAATGAAGATATCTTGACTCACCCAATAATAACAGAAGACACAGATGTATATTATTATGATGATTATAATAATAAACAAGTATTACTTAAATTCAGAAAAAATATGATAGATGACAAATATATTAAAATTGGTTGGGATTCATATAAAAATCTGGCCAAACCAAGTAGAGGAAGAGGCGCATCGGCTGGTCCAATAAATGTATCGGGTGTATATTGGAGTAAAAAACAATTAGCTGACACGGATAAATGGAGGACTAGTTATATATTAAAAAATGGTAAAAAAAGTAAAATGAAGGTTAATAATCAAGTTTTTTCAAATCCAGTTGGATTTTTTGAATCAGATAATAAAATGTATAATTTACCTTGTAGATTAACACATTTTACTAGACAACATTATGATGATTATTTATCTGGTATTCCTTTTATAGAAAAAATAGATGAATGTTTTAAAACATTGATGCCAGAAAGATATAAATCACAATATGATAGAGCAACAAAGAAACCTGATTTTAAAATATCAGATACAGCATTCTCAACAGTTACTATTAATAGAAATTTTAGAACAGCGGTACATAAAGATGTAGGTGATTATGAAGAAGGATTTGGTAATTTAACAGTTATAGAGAGAGGTAAATATCATGGAGGATATACATGTTTCCCGCAATTTGGAATAGGTGTTGATGTAAGAACAAATGATTATTTAGCTATGGATGTTCATCAATATCACGCAAATACTGAAATATATGAAACAGATGATGATATCTTGTTTAATAGTAAATTAGATAGTGCCTTTAAAGACAATATATCTATTGGTACTGAAGGTATAGATAAAAAATACACTCGTTTAACTTTTGTATGTTATCTTCGAACCAAATTAATCGATTGTGATATAATTGATCCTGATTTATTAAAAAAATAATTGATAGATATAAACAATATAATATATATATATATAATAATGAGTACATTATTAATCGTTGAATCACCTGCTAAGGCTAAAAAAATACAAAATTTTTTAGGTTATGACTTTATTGTTAAATCTAGTTATGGACATATTTGTGATTTAAATACTAAAAAACTAAATTCAATGATTGATAATAATTTTGAACCAGATTATAATGTTAATCACAAAACATTAAAATCTTTAAAATCAGTAAATACAAAAGATATCATTCTAGCTGCCGATGATGACAGAGAGGGTGATGCTATCGCTTGGCATTGTGGTCGCTTATTAAATGTTGATTTTAATACGAATAATAGAATTATATTTAATGAAATATCAAAAAAATCAATTATTAATGCCTTGGATAATAAAACCACACTTAATATGAATTCTGTAAATGCTCAAAAATGTAGACAATTATTAGATTTAATAATCGGATATAAGTTATCCCCTCTACTATGGAAACATATAAATACAAATGAAAAAAATTTATCAGCTGGTAGAGTACAAAGCTGTCTACTGAATATGCTAGTAGAACATGAACATAAAATTAATAATTCAGAAAAAAAGATAAAACCTAAAGTTAGCGCAATATTTAATAACGATTTAGAAACAACATTCGTATCTAATAATAATAATATTGTTATTAATGATTTATTCACCAATTGTTTAAAAGAAAAAAAATTTAAGATTATAGATCAAAATAATAAAGAAGATATTAAATATCCTCCACCGCCATATACAACTTCAAGTCTTCAACAAGATGCTTATAATACACTTGGATTAAATGTTAAAACAACTATGAATATAGCACAAAAACTTTATGAAGCTGGTAAGATAACTTATATGAGAACAGATTCAACATATATTTCAAATGATTTTAAAAGATATCTTCATAATCATATAATATCAAAATATGGAGAACAATATTATAGATCAAATAAATCTAAAGATACTAAATTCTCACAGCAAGCACATGAAGCAATCCGACCAACAAATCTATCATATGATTACTCTAAATTGAATCAAATTGAAAAAAAGTTATATGAATTAATAATTAAAAGAACAATTCAATCTCACATGTCGCCTACAATATATGATGTATATACATATCATTTATCTAATAATTTAATCACCTCTTATGGATGTTTTAAACATACTATAAGAGATATATACTTTGAAGGATATATGGTATATACAAAAACTAAACCAATTAAATATAAAAAACTAGATATTAATAATACATATAAGTTATCTTCAGCTGAATGTAGATATAATTATGAGATACCTCCAAAATATTTAAACGAATCTATGATAGTTAAATTATTAGAAAAAACTGGCATAGGAAGACCATCAACATATTCTAGTATAATAAATACATTATATAATCGAAACTATACAATTGTAAAAGATATACCTAGTTATAGAATAGATATTGATGTTATAAGAATAGAAAAAGATAAAATAATTCAAGATTTTGATACTATTACTATTCCTAGAGAAAGTAATAAAATTATAGTAACTGATTTAGGTAAATTAGTTGTTGAATATTTATCAAAGCATTTTAAGGATATAATTAATGTTGAATTTACATCAAATGTTGAATTAGATTTAGATAATATTGCTAATGGTAAAATAGAATGGAAAGAAATAATAAAAAAAATTTACAATACATTTAATCCAATTGTTTTGAATCAAAATAAATTTAAAACTATTAAAAAAGATAAACCTTCTTTTCTTGGATATCAAGTTAAAAATGGAAAGTTTGGTCCATATTTAACTAATGGTACAAATAATTATAATGTTAACAATTATTGTAAATTAAATAAGATATCTTTAGATGATTTGAATGAAACACATGTTAAAAAAATAACAAGTTATCCTAAAGTAATTGGAAATAAACATAATAAAGATATCTTATTGTGTTTCGGACCATATGGTGAATATTTAAAATATGATAATAAGAATATTAAAATAGATAAAAAAAAATCGAATGATATTAATTATCTCGTTTCTTTAATTAAATAATATAATTTATTTATTATATAATATATATGAGCACCCTTGAATTAGATTTACAATTAGATGTTGAGGAACCTGAGGTAGAAGAAGTAGAAGAGGTAAAAGAGGTAGAAGAGGTAGAAGAGGTAGAAGAGGTAGAAGAGGTAGAAGAGGTAGAAGAGGTAGAAGAGGTAGAAGAGGTAGAAGATGTAGAAGAGGTAGAAGATGTAGAAGAGGTAGAAGATGTAGAAGAGGTAAAAAAGGTAAAAGAGGTAGAAGAGGTAAAAGAGGTAGAAGAGGTAGAAGAGGTAGAAGAGGTAGAAGAGGTAGAAGAGGTAGAAGAGGTAGAAGAGGTAGAAGAGGTAGAAGAGGTAAAAGAGGTAGAAGAGGTAGAAGAGGTAGAAGAGGTAGAAGAGGTAGAAGAGGTAGAAGAGGTAGAAGAAACAAAATTAACAAGAGATATACTTAATAGTTTAAATAATAATGAATTATATGATTTTATTGTTAATAAAATGGGATATTCTGAATATAATAACTATAATATTAATTCTCTTAGAAAAATAGCTATTAGAGATTTATTAATTTGAAATATTTAATATTTTGAAATTAAAATTAAATATGAAGAATTTACGAATATCTACAATGACCGCTATTGGTCGTTTGTTTACAAATACTATAAAATTAAATAATATTTATGATTATATTGATATTGATGATGTAATTCGATATGTTAAATATAATAAAACTGATAAAGGTCATGATCCTAAAAAAGAAAAAAATAAAACTAGAAAAAATCAAAAACAAAAAAAAGACTTTTTTAATCAGATGACACTACATGTATATGATGGTGTTAAAAAGAATAATCGCCATGTTAATGTAAAAATATTTAATAATGGTAAAATACAAATGACTGGAATTATAAATAATGATCAAGGATCTAATATTTTAAATATATTATATAATAAATTATTAAAGTTGGATATAATTCAATTAGTTCCTATAGATGATAATAAATTAGAAATTGCTTTAATAAATAGTGATTTTAATTATGGTAAAACAATTAATAGAGATAGATTATATCAATATTTAATACATCAAAATATATTTGTAACATATGAATCATGTATCTATCCTGGCGTTAAAATTGGATATTATTATAAAGAAGGTAATAAAACTGGTATATGTAATTGCGCAACACCTTGTAATGGTAAGGGTGATGGGATAAATTCTTGTAGGCGAGTTACAATAGCAGTTTTTCATAGTGGTAATATTATTATTACTGGTGGTAGATCTTTTGATCAATTAGAACAAACATATAATTTTATAAATAAAACATTAGATAGCATTTTTAAAACTATCTAATTTCTTAAAATATAATAATATTTATATTATTATATGAATAATTATATTAATTTACTATTATTTTTTTTAACGATTGCTATAGTATTAAGAATAACTGGTATAGCAGATACAGGTAATAAAAATATTATAATGAATCGTATTCCAAGATCTCTTAATAATATTAGAAATGATAATAAAATAATTAACAATTTTAATAATTTATCGGATAATAGATTAGTATTAAGTGGTAAAAAAATTGAAAAATACTTTAATAAAAATACTATAGATGAAGATATGAAGAATGTTATTATTAATATTTTAAATGTAATTATAAAAAATACAAGCAATATTGAAAATTATAAACATTATGTAATTAAAGATATATATGATATACATCAACAAGTTGATATGAATCGCAATCAAAGGTTTGTTGTTAATTTTTTTATATATAGCGTTAATACATATACAACTAAAAAAATTCTAGTTGATTTTATTATTATTAATTCACAATTATATATAAATTATATAGGCGAAGATGTAGCTTCTATATATAAATTACTAGATAAATATGATTTGAAAGTATCTGAAGCTATTCAAAATATGAAAAAACCATATTCTTTTGGTTATTTAAAAGACAAAAATAATGTGGAATTATTAGATTTATATTATAGAGTAAAAGAATTAAATGTAATTGATTACAATCAATCTATTAATGATTATCCTGATTATGTTTCTAAATTATCAGGTATACGTAAAGTAGATATTTCAGAACTAGTTAATAAATATTTACCCACGGATTCACCTTCTATCACTAGTCCACAATTTTGTGATAATATTGATTCAAATAAATGGGATTCTTATGGAATAAACAATCAATTAAATAATTGTACTGCTAATAATAATACAGTTGGTTATATTCCTAATATACCTGATAATTATCCAGGCTCCACAATAAATCCTAGATCATATTATGGTAAATTTTCCGATCAATTACAAAATATTGGATTCAATACAAATGGTTATAATATTAAAACTACGTCATATTAATTTAAAAAATATTTTAGATATATTATTATGAGTGATATTTGTAATATATGTGGTGATAAGTTATCTAATAAATATATACATAATTTAGATTGTTCGCACAAATTTCATTATGATTGTATTGTTAAATCTTTTAAAGTAAGTAATAATAGAAAGTGTCCTATATGTAGAAATGATTCAAGTATATTACCAATGATTAATTGTTGTAATGGACCATATATGAATATTCATTATGATTATTCATCTTCTTTAGAAGATATTGATATTTTAAATAATTATGATCATAAAAGATGTGATCATGTTATTAGTAAAGGTAAAAATAAAGGTAATTTATGTAATAAAAAATGTGTTGCTGGTTACTTCAAGTGTTCAAATCATATATAATATAGTTCTATTAATTTCCCGTATTATATATATATACGTATGAAAACTAAAAGTAAAGAAAGCAATAGTAGAAAAAAACACAATAATGAGCAATTCGTCAGAAAATTATTTCCAGGTTCTTGGATAGATAATGCAAAAGATTATTATGTTAAATATAATTTAGATATTCCTAAATTATATACAAAACTTAAAAATAATAAAGGTACATGGATCCGTTCAACAATTAATAAAATTAATGGGATTGGTATATATATAAATAAAAATGGAAAACTCGCTTTTAGTGGTCGTTTATTATCTAGTAGAGACTCACGAAAGATTAAAGATCAAAAACCCTTCCTTATTGATTCCAGTAAAAAAATTAATGAAATACTTAATCTGAAACCAAATTATGATAATATTCCAGAAAATATAAAAAATTATATAGCAAAAATAGATAAATATGTAAATATTGTACATGCTCATGTTTTAACTAATTATAAATCTGATTCATATACAGAAGAATTGGATATTATTCCATTTAGTAAATTAAACGAAAATATAACAATAATTGATAATAAAGATGATCTTGAATCGTTTTTAAATAATTCTATTAATAATAAATCTAAATCATCTTTATCAAATTCTATTAATAATTTAATATTGCCTAGATAACTTAAAAACTAAATAATATATATATAATAACTATGTTATGACTGATATTTGTTGTATATGTTTAGATAATATTACTGAATCATCAATCGTTCATAAATTAACATGTGATCATATTATTCATCATAATTGTTATTTTCAACTTATGATTAATAATTCTACTAAATTTATTAACTGTCCATTATGTAGAAAAACTAATTTCAATGTTGAATGGCCCATAATATCAAAAAATAAAATATTACATAATTGTTGTATGACTAGTGGTCGATGTATTCATCGTTATAAGAATGGTAATAGATGTAATAATGTTCCACACTTTTTTAATTATGGTTATTGTCATAATCATCACAAAAATATTTTAAAAAAAAATAATTATGATTTGTTTTTATCATATATAAATTACTTATTTACTAATAATATTAATCAAAAATGGTATACTAAATTATTATTAATTGATATGGCAAAAAAGTTAATAATTAAATATAATATTAAACGATTAGATAAATTATTAAATATATTCTTTAGTTATTTTAAAGAAATCGAAAATGATTCCAATACAAATCCTAATAAATTTTACTATAAACATAATATTAAACCACCGGATAAACAATGGATTCAATTATGTAAAAATAAAAAAATCATTATTTAAATAATAATATCAATTATATTATATATATTATGGCGAATGAATTTTTAAATACTATAGATAATAATGAAAAATATACAAGACTAATCGATGCTGTCAATGAAAATAATATATCTGTTGTAAAAACGTTCTTGTATTATGGAGCAGATCCTAATTTACATAATAAAAATAATATAACACCTGTTATGATCGCTGCCAAGGAAGGTTACTTAGAAATATTATATACTTTATTGGAATATAATGCCGATGTTAATAAAAAAAATAATGAAGGTAATACACCTTTAATTTATTCATCTGTTTATAATCATATTCAATGTGTTCAATTATTGTTAAAAAAAATAAAAGAATCTGGTGATATGAATATTAATCATAGAAATGATGATAATATAAGTGCATTACTTTATGCGTCTACAACCAATAATAGTGATATATGTAGATTATTATTAAATGAGGGAGCTAATGTAAACGATCAAACCTCTGATGGGTATACACCACTTATGTTTGCCGCTGTACATAATAATAAACAATATATTAAAGATTTAATAAAGTATGATGCTAATTTATATATTAGAAACAATGATAATGAAACAGTATTTGATATTGAAGATATCACTGATGATATCAAAAAATTCATAAGAGCAGAAAAATATTCTTCATAATTATATTATGAAACAATATTTTGTTCGTAAAAAATACGGAAAGTCATTTAAATATTACGACAAAAAAGGTAATTTATTACCGAAATCAAAAGTTAAACAATATTTAAATTTTTACATACCACCAGCATATGATGATGTTAAAATTAACATGAATAAAAATAAAGTATTGGCTATTGGTTATGATGATAAATCAAGACCACAATATATTTATGATCATAAATACACAATGCGCCAATCAAAAACAAAATTTAAAAAATTAATAAATTTTGGAGAAAATTATGAAAAGATATATAAAAAGATAGAAACAGATTTATCATCAAAAGATGAGAAAACTAGAGAGATAGCAATGATATTAATGTTAATTATTGATTGTAATTTTCGTGTTGGTAATAATAAATATACTCGTGATAATAAATCATATGGTGTTTCAACACTAGAAAAGAAGCATATTCAAAATAAGTCTGGTGAATTAATAATTGATTTCGTAGGTAAAAAGGGTGTGAGAAATAAATGTACAATAAAAAATGATAAAATTAAAAAAAAATTAACTAAGAAAAAAAAACAATTAAAAAAAAATTATGATAAAGTTTTTAGTTATAAAAGAAATGGAGATATGTTTTATGTATCCGCAAATGATGTAAATGAATATTTAAAAAAAATAGGTAACTATTCTACTAAATATTTCAGAACATGGAATGCTAATATAGAATTTATAAAAGAATCTAAACGAGCAAAAGATATGAATGAATGTATAGAAAGAGTAGCAGATAAATTACATCATACACCAACTATATGTAAAAAAGATTATTTAAATAAAAAACTTCTTGAATTTTATAAAAAGAATCCAAAAAAATTCAAAGATTATTTTAATAAAGATATAAACAAAAAATTTATACAATTTTTGAAAAAGTAACAAATAATTTGAAATTTTTATATATTTTTTTTTTTTACAGCATACCCGTTTGCTTGGACTCGCAACGCTTAGCTATTTGGCAAGGTCGGTTGCGTAAAGAAAACACGGGAGTGGTTGTTGTTGATTCAACAACCAGCAACAAAATGCCACGCGGACGAGGAGGGCGTGGAGGACGCGGAGGACGTGGAGGGCGTGGAGGACGCGGCTATCAAGGCCGTCGTCGGAGTCACCACGACAGAGGGCGCGCCGGTAACCAATTACTTGGTTCATCAGCCGGCTGTCTCGTGGAAAATACTATGGAGTTTGCAAACTCTGTTCAGTCAAGAGCCGATGCTCTAAAGAGGACAAGTACCCCTTCAGAGCATACCATGATTGCAATGGAAACCGCCAAGGTTTCACAGGACGCTGTATATGCAGTGAACATGGCTTATTGTGCGATCAGACGATTGGAGTACAAATGGAACGAGAGCATTGGTGTGATACCACGTAAGAAAAAGACAATCAAGGGTATATCCCTTGATTGTGAGACTACCAGACGGATGCAAAAGATTTTAGCACTTGGTGCTAGAAAGATAACTCCGCGGGATGGAGACAAGATCTGTGGTGAGTGTGGATTCCCAAATTTCCAGAGACGAACTGTGTGCTTTGGATGTAGTGTGAAACTTCCAGTACAGAAGAACGAAAAGGTGTTTGACGTGTCATTGGATGCACTTGATATCTCCATGTTTCTCAATGTGATGAAGTCACTGGAGATGGTGAACGTTGCGCGACTTGCATGCGTATGCAAGTATTTGCGTGATCTGATGAAAGATCCGTTGATATGGACCGAGTTGATGTCTCGGTATCTATATTCGAACTTCTACACAGGCAGGTTAGATCATTTGCTTGATTGCGCGTTGCATAAACCTAGGCACATTGGTGATGTACATCAGGTAAAACTGATTGTCAAGAACGACACCAGTATGCCACACAATGTTTGGTATACAAGCCATTATCAGAGCAAGAAGATAAAGGTTATAAATCCAGGCGGAACAATTGTCATCAACGCACAACTTGGTACCGCATTTGTATTTGTGCCAACTGAAAAGTGTTTCATCACTGGACAAGCTGGTTCAAATGATGGAGTGTCTATGAGGGTTCTTGATAGGGAGAAGGATGTTCGTATCGGGAAAGACAAGATTAGAGGAGTCGAGTGGATATTACGACCGAGAAAACCGCAACCTATCAAGGGTGTGGAGAAGAGCTACACGCAGGTGGAGTGTGCTCGGTATATCCTGAGCAACCAGGGAAAGCTTAAAACCATAAAGGCATACAAGAAACGTGCAGTAGCTGATCAAATAGAAGTTGATCGGTTAGAAGAAAAGATCAAGGCGAAGAAGGTAGAGATGGAGAAACTTATGAATCGTCAGACAGAAGCTAGGAGAAAAGTGGGATCCGCGGAGTACGCGGTAAAGGTGCTCACAAAAACTACCTAGTAGAAAAAAAAAGAAAAAGAGAAACAATTATACAAGACAAAGACAAAAAAAAAGTTTCTTTTTTTTATAACTATATATAAAAAAATAAAATATTTAGAAAAATAAAAAAGAGAATACACCCACACCACAGGCGCCTAGGAATGTTAAGACACATCTGCGGTAGAGAATGTATGCTGCGTAAATACACAGCAATATGCAATATACGATACATTTCGTGCGCACGCCTAGCAAACCGGGAATGCACACTAGCGCGAATTTGGTCCCGTCCCAAGACCACCACTCTTTTTCTGAGTCCGTACAATGATCAAAATCGTCAATGTACAGGAGCAGTTACCGAAACTAATGAACATTCAACCAGTGCATGGCTAGGAACCATCTTCCAATTGAACGATCACGATTCAGTGAATTGCACATGCTCTAGTGCCCGTATCGCAAATACATATATCTCTTAGTGGGAGGGCAGGATTTGAACCTACTTCTATGAGCCCCACCAAAGGTGAGTTAAATTACCCATAAACTAGCCAGAAGCCATATAGATTGAACTACAGACTTCACCTCCTAAAAGAAAAAAAAATAAAAATTTCAAATTAATTTTTTATCTTCAAAAACAGAAGGTACCTATTTAATATAACAAAAAACTGCGTTAACAGTTTAATGGCTTCAATAACACATTGATCCGACGAAGTAGCCGCTGTGGACTTTTAATAAGGTATCAACAGTAACAGTGACTTTGGGTCGCGACCTAATGGTATATGAAACTAGAGCCGTTGCGAATGCTATGACTCCTAAAAGAAAAAAAAATATAAAAATTTCAAATTAATTTTTTATCTTCAAAAATCTCTGGATTCATATTGTTCATTATATGGTACTTTTGGAATATTATATACCGTCGGTTCTATTCTCTTTACGTTATAAAATTTATTTGGTTTAAAATTAAAATCAATTGTCTCATATTCTATAGATTTAACATTTGATCTTTTCCAAACTGTAGATTGAATGTTTCGAATTAATCGTGTATACATTTTCATTGATATATTTATATATATTGTATTATTTTTATATTTTTTTTATTTATTATTATATAAATTAATGGATGATGATGCTGAATTTAGTCGTTATAATAAATTATTGAATGTGAAAAAAAAGAAAGAAAAGAAAGAAAAGAAAGAAAAAAATATGGATAAATTATATGATATTACAATTGATGATCTTTTAGACCCTGATACTAATTTAACTGATATGCAAAGAGTTATGAAAAAAAATAGAGAATTATTATTTATTATTGAAAATTTAAAATATAATTAATAATAATATTTTTATAATATTATTATATTATTATATTATATATGGCAAAAAAAGGAAAATCTAAATCTAAATCTAAAGTTAAATCTAAATCTAAATCTAAAACTAAAGTAAAGTCTATACCAACAGTTGGTGTAACTTTAAAAAAAATATCAACGAGATCAGTAAAACCAATATTATTTGGTGTTTTATTATTTTTGGGTGCTGTCGCAATAGTAGTTGCCGCTTTACTTGGATTATTTGAAAATTTATTTGATGATATAATCCGCCTGTTTAAACCAAATAAACCAAATAAACCAAATAAACCAAATAAACCAAATATGTGGGTTAGATCAGTAAATTTAGCTAATTCTAGATATCAAGAGTGTCAAAAATTTAATTATGAAAATCATGAACCTGGCGATAATACTCAATTTCAGTGTAAATATGGTCCCGATGGTACGGTAGATTGCTCTGAAGCATTTACTAATTGTAATAAAAAAATTATACCAATGCCGCAATAGTCAATTACACCAATATTAAGAACAGGCATACCCGTTTAACATCATTATCTTGTAATAAATATATATAAAAATCCTTCATTGTGTTTATTAATTACTTTATTTTTTTATTATTAATTTCGTTTTAGACGCATCGGTTATATGTTCATATTTTACATTATTTTTTTTGTTAAACATTTCCACATACATATGTATCAATCTTCTTTCTTTTGAATTTAAATTATATAATATATTTTCTTTCTCTTCTGAATTTTTAAATAATTCTATTGTATGTAGTATTCCATGCATATCTTTTACATCACTTACATTTCTTGAATGATCATTTAAATGATTTATTGATATCCCGGCTTTCAAACATAAATCACTTAGATCAATAACATCTCCTATTGCTCTATGTGCATTATTCTGAACTATCCCATAATGTTCACATAATGATTTTTGAGAATAACTATTTTTTTTTAGAATATCTTTAAAAATATGTATTGTGTCGACATATTTAATATTTGGTAATACCTTATAGTTTCTTTTAAATAAATTTTTTAGAAATAAATAATCAAATCTATGCCCATTATGAGCTAGTATATATTGTATATTATTATTAGTTATAAATTTTTCAATATGTTCACATGCTTCTAATTGTGTTATACCTTGCTCTTCTACAATTTCTGGAGTAATACTCGTTATTTCTGTAATCTTCTCTGTAATCTCCATGAAGTTTGGTTTTACATAATTATTTATGCTCGTGTCATTATTATGTATTTTAATAGCATATTCTATTATTTCATCTACTTCGGGATTAAGTCCAGTCGTTTCAAAATCTAATATACAGATTGAACACATCTTTTATATATTTATTTTATATTTATTTATATCTATTATAATATCAAATTTATTATAAAAAATATAATACTAATTAAATATATAATTTATGTAATACTTATATTTCTTCTTATTGTGTCCATAAGTTCAATATTACTACTTTTTATATCATTAATATTTGGAATATCACCATCTAATATTTTAAATATTATTTTGTTTACTATACCATCTACTTCATCTTCTAATAATGGTCTAATATCATTTATTTTTGTATCTTGATTTTCACAATTCGATAAATCCACTGGAAGTTCATGTTTACATAATGGACATGTATTATTATCTTCTAACCATGGTTTTATACCCGGACATTCGCATCCTTCTCCATGAAACATATGACCACATGGTAATTCTATTAAATTATCACCCTTATCAACATTCAATTGACATATACAACATGTTATAGTATCTTCTGTACATTTACTACAATTTAATGATTTAATAACTGAGTCTAACGTTGATTTCCTATGAACCGTCTGATTTTGAAATGATTCATTAATAATATGTTCCATTAATATATCATGTTTTACTTTATCCAATAATCTGAATAGAGCATCAAATATTCTAGCATTATTTGCTTCATTATCTTCCAACCACAACCACATTTTAATTCGTGTTTATTGTATTATTATAAGATATCTTTCAAATTATAATATTTTTAAAAAATTTAATTTGAAATTTGTTTTTTTATTTTTCTTTCATAACAAAAGTTAATAAGCTTTCAAAGAGTTTAAATACTTTTAAAAGTAAAACTTTACACACAAACAAACCCAGAATCATGAGCAATTTCGTTGTCGACAAGGTACCAAAGAAGGTCAAGTTTACATATTGGCAGATACACCTGACAATTATGCGAGAAGAATACATGAAACAAAATTCTGGCGATGAACCCACTCAAGAGTGGATCGATTCGTGTAAAGAAACTTTCAACGATCGCCTCCTAGAAATGGACGGCAAGTACTGTGACTACAAGAACGATAAGATGATAGATAGTAAACCCAAGAAGAATACATCTATTAGTAGTACCGGTTGTGGACAAACACAAGGTCGATACTGTTTTCGCGATGAGATGCGTGAAAAGAATCCCAAGATAAGTCTTGAAGAAATGGATGAAGCTTGGAATTCTATGACAAATGAAGAACAAGAACCATACAAAGAAAAGGCTCGGGAACACAATAAGCGCATTAAGGATAATAAGACTTCAGATGATGATTCATCTGATTCTGATGATTCTGGTAAGGAAAAGAAGAAGAAGACTAAGAAGAAAAAGGTCGATAAAAAGGTAGATGATGTCGATGATGTTGATGATACCGATGCCGTCGACTATAGTGATGTTCCACCACCACATCCAAATGGTACTTATGCTAAGAATCAAAATGATTCTGATTCTAGTAGCGATGATGATAACACTGATGATGATCAATAATTAACGATTTATGATTTATATATATATAATTTTATGTGTTATTTT